>ENA-ORUA01000350-ORUA01000350.1-human-gut-metagenome-genome-assembly--contig:-NODE-350-length-50269-cov-4.407157_pt1 | contig 50269 bp, 46 predicted proteins | sample MGYA00242076_ERZ509201 | MGnify/ENA primary metagenome ERZ509201 (study PRJEB26280, sample SAMEA2338863) | human gut metagenome | biome: human gut; feature: human-associated habitat; material: faeces...
CCCCCAGCCACTTGGGCGAACCACCGCAGTGTGTTTTAGCATGGTATTAGATTTATACAGGTAACACAAATGATACCCGGCAAACACGACCAACTCGGTATAGCCAATAAAATGAGGCGACAACCTATAACAGCCACGCTCGGTAAGTTATACGTTGTCGCCTTGTTCATTTCACCCCACTCATCAAGGACATGTATTTCTCCTACAAGCCCTTCATTCTGTACGCCTCACGATAGTTAGCCATCAGAATCTTCTGAATGTCGGACTCGCGGTAGAGTATCTTTCCGCCAAGCTGGATATACGGGATGACACCGTTGTTTCGGTAGTCCTGCAGGGTTCTTCGGCTCAGTTGCAGCCTGGCGCAAAGCTCCTTGTCCGTCATGAAGCGCTCACCGTCAAGCATGGGGCGGTAGTTCATCACGGCACGTTCAAAATTGTCAACCATTCGGTTGAGGTGGTTCACGATGTGGTTCATCCACTCGCTGTTTCTTGTCATTACTTCATTGCTCATAGTTGTCTCGTTTTATTGTTGATACTTACGTTACTCGTTTTACTTGCTGCATTGGATTAAGTGGCTGTTGTATATTGACAGCCTAACCTGTGCGCTTGCGAAAGCGCATGTCCTTTTTCTTGTCCTCCACTACTGCTACGATAGCCATCACGTCCTCCGGCTTGTAGTAGGTCTTGTGGCTGATTTGCGTATAAGCCAAAGTTCCGTTGTCCCGAAGCGTCTGCACTGTCCGTGGGCAGATGTTGAGCGTCTGACACACGTCCTGCGTGTCGAGCCACCTGTTCATGGTCTTGTCCTCACTGCGCTCACGGATTCTGTCCATGCGCTTCACGAAGTTCTCCAACTGGGCATCAAGATAGTTGAATGCCTCTTCCTCGAATACGATGAATCCCATACTTTTCTTTTTTCTAAGTTAATACTATGTTGTATGTCGCAAAGCTCCACGCATATGCTGTGCTCCACGCTTGTGAGTGCAAAGATAAGGCACGGCTATCTAAAAACAAGCGTTTTCAATTTCTGTGGCAGTATGTTGCCGGGGTTTGCCGACTTCAACGCCAGAAACAACAAGAAAAACTTGCACGACTGCAACGAATACATGAACAATGATGAGTTGAGAAATACGTTGAAGTTCTCACAACTATCTCGGTATGCAAATAAGCAAGCCACAACTAAATTGCCACGTTACACCCAATCAGTTGCATGGCTGCACTCAGTACACTTACTTTGCACCCGACAATCGGTCAATGGTGCAAACCGTGACCACTATACTAACAAATAAAACAGCATAAGCTATGGCAAGAACAAAAGATGTAGTCTTGGCTCCTGAGCAAAAGGAGCTGATGGAAAAAGAGTATTTGGATTTTGTTAAACCATCTACGTATGGCAACAAAGACAATCCAAGTAGTTGTAATTCTCTCTATGATGATGTAGAGAACCCAGAGTTGAGAGCAATTGTAGAGAAAGTTGCAGCAACAACTCCCTATAGAGAGGAAACATCACCGAATGAGGCTCAATCGCCACCGAATCCGCTGAAGCGCATCAGCGGCAAGCAGCGCAAGGCAACTTTGGAGGAGTATCAGCAGACCTTCCTCCAAGTTCCAAGGATTGACGACCGCAAGCCAGTCTTCGTCAGTTCCGATGTACGAGACCGTCTTGACCGTGTCGTCCGCATCCTCGGAGGGAGACGCATGAGCGTATCGGGCATCATCGAGAACATCGTGCGCCACCACCTAAGCCTTTATGAAGAGGACTTCGAGGCTTGGCGCAAATTGTGAGAATTAAGGTCTGCGACCTTGGGCGTGGATAGCTGAAAGGCAGTAGTTCCAACTAACGTGTTCTGAGAGGGAGCGAGGTTATGTTTTGGGAACCCCAAAACGCCTCGCTCCACCATGAGGGCGGAGAAATTTTGCTCCCGACGGTCGCAGAAAGTGAGTGTATCAACTGTAATCAGTATATAGAATGACAAACATACAGGAACAAGACAAGAGAAAGGGCGGAAGACCGCCCACAGGCAGGGTTCGCAAGTTGTCGAAGTCTGTCACGGTGAAGTTCTCAAAGCCAAGCTATGAGGCATTGAAAGTGAGGGCAAGAAAAGCTAACCGCAAGTTGGCGGAGTACATTCGTGAGTCCGCCTTGAACGGCGAGGTGGTCAGCGGACACAACGCAGAGACGGTAGCCATCGCTAAGAATCTCATAGGCATGGCGAACAACCTCAACCAACTTACCAAGCTGTCGCATCAGAGAGGCTTCCACGAAACCCATGTATTTGTGGTGGACTTGTTGAGAAGATTGAAAGCAATCCTTGGCGAGTATCGCCAAGCAAGTTATAAACCGAAGCCAAGCAGTATGGGCAGAAAGGAGGATACCACATGATAGGCAAGCTAAAGAAGGGCAGCTCATTTGGTGGTTGCATCCGCTATGTGACAGGCAAGGACGAGGCGAAAATCCTTGCTTCCGATGGTGTTCTGCTCGGCACGAATACCGAGATGGCTCAAAGTTTCGAGCTGCAAAGGCAGCTAAATCCAAGGATAAAGAAGCCTGTGGGACACATTGCATTGAGCTTCAAACTAGAGGACAAACCACGTTTGACGGATGAGTTCATGGCTAAAATAGCCCTTGAATATATGCAGATGATGTGCATCACCGATACTCAATTCATCATCGTAAGGCATCACAACACGGACAATCACATTGTCATATCGTGTATAACCGCATCAACAATGAGAGCAAACTCTTATCAGACAGGAATGATTACAGGCGTAATGAGCAGGTGACCAAGGCTCTAAAATCCAGGTATGGATTGACTTATGGAACTGACAAGAGCAAGACTAACACTCGCAAGTTACGCAATGCTGAGCGAGCCAAATATGAGATTCACAATGCTGTCAAGGATGCCTTGAAAGTCGTAGAAAATTGGCAAAAGTTCAAGAATGAACTTGCAAAACGAGGTGTTCACTTGGAGTTTGTCTATAAGGACAAGGAGCAAGCCAAGGTTCAAGGCATCCGTTTTAGCAAGGATGGATATAGCTTCAAGGGTACGCAGATTAGCCGAGACTATAGCTTTGGCAAACTGAATGCAAGATTTGAGGGAACGGAGAACCATGTATCAGCAAGAGCCATTTCTACTCAACAATATGAGCAAGGTAGTTTCAAGGACGAGCTGTTGTCATTCATGTCGGAGAGCAGCCAAAACCCATGGAATGGTATTTCTTCCATTGGACTTTTTGCTCCAGCCAATGCTCAGACCTTTGAGCAATTCCCAGAGGATGAATCATCCAAGAAGAAAAAGAAGAAACGCAGAAGAGGCTTTAGCCTTTGATGCAAGTTACAAACCATTCAAACAACAAAAGAAAGATGAAAGAAGAACTATTGGAAGCCATCTACGGCACAGTTGAGAGATTGGAGCAGAAAGTCGATGAACTTTCTGCTTCACCAAAGAACGCAGGAGCGGAAACAGTTCTCAGCTCTGCAAGTATTGACACAAGTAAACTTGAAAAAGCCATCCTTTCTGTATCTGCAAAAGAAGAGGAAACTATTGGAAAAATGACAAAATTAAGAGAGGCTATCTGCATCTTTACCGACCTTACCAAGAAAGAAGCAAGTAACGGAGAACAGCGAAGCAAACTCTTGTTTGATGCAATTAATCAGGTGAAACAAGAGCTGAATGCCACATCAAAAAATGTGCAGGACAAACTTCACGCAATGGGTAATACACCTCTGAAGAAAGTTGTGACTCATCGCTTCGAGCCAACTTCAAAGTATGTTCTTCTTTTCATTGGTGGCTTGGCTCTATCTCTTATTCTCTCCATTTGGGGCAATTTCACCCAATGGCGAGAACACCAAGACTGGGAGGTGGCTGACTTGAAATATCGGGCATTGAAGATGGTTCTTCCATCTGACGACCCCAATGTTCGATACATCGAAAAGAATTTTTCTGTATGCCCAAATAAAGAAGTTATTAAGAATGTGAGAACTCGTGTAAATATTTACGAGGACTCAATTCGCTATCATAACGAAATGATACAGATGGCAGCAATTAAAGATAGCATTGCTAATAGTCTATTTAAAGAGGTGAATGAAATTAAAAAGAAAATTAATCAGAAATAATAGACAACGACCATCTGGTACAAGCGCATTCTTCGCTTCGAATCGGGTAGGAGGTAAATGCTAATCATAAAAGGCAGTTGCTTCCTATTTTCACATTTACCGACTTCCCACGCCAGGCTTATTAGGGACTTGCCCCATTAGATAAACTCATGCCGAGCATACCAACAAAAAAACCGTGGGTAATCATAGGCTTATCCACGGATTTTTATTTAAATGGAGAAAATAGTATAAATCTTCATTATTGGGAAAACTATACTGAACAAAATGCAAATAAACTGCATTAAACTATAACAGTGATAGCATGACACAGTTTAGCTTACACTCTCAGAAAGTGTAGATATATCTATTTCCATTGGCTTTAATTCGTCAAAAGTATGATTCACAGAGTCTAAAAATACGATTCTTTTGACATCAAACATTTTGCAATTATCAACAAAGGATTTTCTTCTCCATAAACATGGTATAGCTTTGCGAGTATTTGTATCATCAAACCCTTTATGGCATTTAACCAAAACATGGTCAGCCATAGGAGTTACTGTAAACAGACCTTTCCATTCAGAGTATCTTGCTGACATTTGTTCTATTAGAGTATTAAGCGATAATGCTATGACTCTTTCACCAGCACCAGCTTGTTCTGGCTTATTTGTGACAGGTTCTGTTGATGCAAAATTATTATTGTCTTGCTTTATGGCTAAACTGAAAACGATAGATGCAAATTCTGTAAGGTCTTCTTTATCTGCAACAGTAACACCTGTATTGTTGCGCTTCTGTCCTGAGATTTCAACTATCATACACCCACCAAAAGAAGCTTCCAGTGTAAAGTATCTTGTTTGATGATATTTTTTATCAACAACAATTATTCCAGCCTTTGCACTTGATAAGGTAAACGGCTCTGGGAACCGAATTATTATCATATGCTTATCTTGATAGCTTTTGAAATCAGTACCAGAAATCGTCATCTTTTTCCATTTTATGATATTCTTGCTGTCATCGGCAAAGTTCATGAAAGTTGAGACGTTTTCCAATTCTGTCAATGGTATATTTCCAGTGTTGAATGCATTCAGAACTTTTGGAACAATGTCAAATGCTAAAGCATAGTTAGCCCTTTGTCCCTCTAATGGGTCTTTTTTCTTAAAAGGATTCCACATAGTCATTATCGTTTAGTTGCTTTGGGCAGGAATCGATATTTGCGAAAAATGTGTACTATCATCCCATTGAGGAATCTCAGTTATGTTAATATCAGGTAAGAGAAAATCCTCTTTGTTAGGATGTTCAGCCAATATTGCCTCGTCACTTATCGTAAGTCTTGAACGTATCTTTTTGAAGAATTTTACTTCGGCATATTCTATGCGGTTGTCTGCTTCAATTGCCTTGATGGCAAGTGACAATATTAGTAACTGTTCTGTTTCATTCAAATCCACAGAATTTAGTTCTTTAAGATAAGATTGCAAGAACGTTCCACCTTGCTCATTGATTTCTGTAATCCATGAGTTGAGGTACTTCTCTGAATCAACATCGTGGAAGATGTTGTCTTTTGCGCACAAATCTTTAACCATATCTACTTCCTCTGTAGCAATATCTCCATCACAAGCGATGCAACAGAAAATGGTTTTCAAGTATAATTCTTCTTTTGTCATAACAGTAATTATTTAAACGTTAAAACCTATACGAGGTCTGTCATCGGACTTCTTCATTTCTTCGCCATTCATCATAGCTCGAATGCGCTCGTATTTGCGTAATTCATTGTTGCTAAGTGAAGGAGCAGTGTTTGTAATTGCAACTTTCAATAGCTCCATTGTTATTTTGCTATGTTGGCGAAGTGCATTTCGTGACGCATCATTGACTATCAGTTGTATATCAGCTGAGACATAACCTTGGGTCATATCAGCTAATTGATGATAGTCTAATCCAAAATCGTAAGGGCGTTTTTTCAAGTACAACCTGAACAATGCTATTCGAGCTTCTATGTCAGGCACACCAATGTAATACTTTTTATCCAAACGACCCGCGCGCAAAATCGCAGGGTCAATCATATTTGGATAGTTGGTTGCCCCAATAATGAATATGCCTTTTTCTCCAGTTCTATCCATTTGAGCCAACATCTCATTCACTGCACTTCTTGACATTTCATGCACGTTCCCATCATCTCGATTAGGGACAAGTTCATTCATCTCGTCAATGAAAATCACGGTTGGTGCGTTCTCCTCAGCCTCTTTAAACATCTTGGCAATATTCTCTTGCGTAGCATTAACATAACGGCTCTTTAGAGTAGCTGGCGTGATGCACATAAAGTTGAATCCGACCTCTTCTGCAAAGTGTTTTGCAAAAAATGTCTTTCCACAACCAGGAGGGCCATACAGCAACATCCCATTTGGAATAGTTACACCATAACGATGGTATTCTTCGGGATTGTGGAGAGGTTCGATAACTTCTTCACGCATTTGTTGTTTCAACTCTTCCATTCCGGCAACTGCGGCAAAACCTTCACCTTTCTTTTTGATAGCGGAAGAAACTGGCGTATTGTCGGATTGCTGTTGTGATAAAATCTTACGTTTCGTAGATTGGCGTTCTATCTTTACATCTCCGTCAATAGCCTTTATAAACTCATCTGCACTTTGAAATCTATCTTCGCTATCATAGCTTAAAGATTTTGCTATCACATTCAGCAGTTGGTCGTCAAGTTCATACTTGTCTTCTTTTGTGAGTGAAAGTTCTTTGTCTCGTTCTGCCAAGATGGAATCGATAACATCTTGTCCACGCTTCCTTGAAACATCTAAAAACCAAGGCAACTCTCCATAAAGGAGATGGTACATCATCACTCCAACAGAATAGAGGTCTGTCTGAATAGAGCATACTCCAGAAAAACGTTCTGGCGCAAGATAGAATGGATTTAATTCATCCAAGTCTGGCTTAGTTGGTAACTGGTTCAAGAATCTTGCATATCCAAAATCTATAAGTTTCAAATCCTGTAATTCTCCAATGAGATTAAGGAAAACGTTTTGTATCGTCACCTCATTATGGATAACAGGAATTGGCTGTGAATGCAGAAATGACAATGCTGACAATACCGCCTTTGCTATTGTTTTTATCTCATAAACGCTGATTTCATCATCACGGATAATTCTCTGTGACAAAGTTTCTCCGCTTACAAATTCGGTGACGAACCAAGCATATTGACTTCCGTTCATCATCATATTGCCAGAGTCTATAAACTGACAAAGATTATGGTGATTCAACAGTTTGGCAATCTCAACCTCTATCACTCGACCATTATCATCAATCTGATTACGATTGAGTTTTGAGTAATTGATAAGTTTCAAGAAGCAGGTCTTGCCGCTTGTATCTTTTACACGATAGGTTTCCGCATAAGACCCATGCTTATGCGGAAACGCTACTGTGTATGAACCTATTTTATCGTTCTTCTTGAAATGCATAAAAACTATATTTACTATTTCAATAAACCACCAGCATTGACTGCTTCTTCATTCGGCATAAGGTCAATAAGACCACATGCTATTGGGTGAAGTTTGTCAACAGACGGCTGATTGTTAATCTCTTCCAAACCTCTGTTGATAAGTTGGCGAGCTCGTGACGCGTCTTTCCAACGAATTGTTCCAAAACGATTATGGCAATCACGGATAAGTCCCATGCACTGATATACCAAAGTTAAATGAACAAACAAACTGCTGATTTGATCAAGGATTTCACGACCAAGTTTAGCATCCTTCACTCGAATGACATTATCTACTTGACTACGGATTTGATTGACCAATTGAGCTGACTTGTCATTACCTAAGTCGTTTTGTGCATTCTCCAGTCTGTCAAATTCTTCTCGAAGTTCTCTTTCTACACGTTGCCATTCTGTACTATCGTCAAGCTCCTCAATTTTTCGTAGAACTTCCTTTAAATTAGATTGAGTACGCATAGGGTCGTTACCACTTGAAGCTAATTCTTTTACGGCATCAAGTTCTTTATTCAACTCTTCGACAGAGATACCAGAAGAAAGCAATGCCTCTATACTTCTTTGAGCAGAACCCAATTCTTTGTTTACCCACGAAATAGCATCCTCAGAAGACTCACGTTTGCTTAAGTCAAGTTCTTTTTTTACCGTGAAGTCTACAGATGGGAAATACACCTCCATTGTCATCATTTCTGAGGTATCAACATGCAGAGTGATTTCTACATTGGAATTCTCTGGTATGAGCTGTTCAACGTCATCACCAGTAACAACCACATTAGATATTTGCGTATTTAATGCAGCTGTTTTTCCTTCGGCTTCTAAGCCTGATACTTGATAAACAGGAATAGACAACACGTCAGTAGAAACTCCAGGGCGCAATGCCTGTGTCGTTTTTCTATCAGGCACAACACCTACGGCTGGCAGAGGCTTGTTCTTTTCCAACCCCTTGGCTGGTAAGAATACACCACGCTTTTTGATGTCATTATAAACTGCTATACCTATATTATAAGGAAGAGGTGCAGCACCTACTTTGACACCTTGGATAATGGTAAATTCAGAAGGGAAAATCTCAACAGCATTGCCTTGCTGATTGTAAGCCTTTACTTTAAATGTGTTTGGCTTACCTTCAAGCAAGAATGCCTCAATAACATTGCCATTTGTATCTACAGAAATTCGGTCACTTCTCCATGCGCCATCTGCACGTTGCAATTCGATAGATAACTCGTTAGGACTATTGTTTCCTGTCTTTTCCTTGTCGATGCTGATGCTTACCCATTCTGATGTTTCGACTGATGTTGATTCATAGCCAACTTGCAGAAACACAATATCCGCCTTTGCTTCCTTTTTAATTTCAGCCTCATTAATATTTGCGTCTATTGTAGAAGCATAAAGAGCAGCTCCACGTGCAACTGCGGTCATTGGGTTAATACTGGTATCAACATTTTGCGTAACCTCTTCTTTCAACATATCACGAATTATTGGTGAATAGGTTGGTCCGCCAACAAGTATGAGTGAAGACAAGTCTTTTCCAGTAAGCCCATTTCGTTCCAAAAGATTCTTACAAATGTTGACTGCTTTTTTGTACTGTTCGCCAATAGCGTCAATAAGCTGGTCTTTTGTAATTGAAATTTCAAGGTCTATGTCCTCGCCATTGTCATCTTGCCCCAGATTTAAGTTGCGGTCATAAGTGGAATAATCTGCGTTGTCAGCAAATGACAATGCTATTCTCAATTCCTCGGCTGGACCTTTAAGAGCATCCATTAAGGCTTTCTTCTTCCATTCCGTAGTCTCATATGAAGATAGGGCATAATCTTCTTTCAAACTTGGCATAAGAATTTTGTTGACAACAGCTTCATCAAGATTCTTGCCACCAAGGTAGTTGTCACCTTCTGTATCGAACACAGTCAAAATGCCATCTTCGACCTTAACCAAAGCCGCATCAAAAGTTCCACCTCCAAAGTCAAAAACCAACCATTTGCCATCTTTCTTCTCACTTGACAAACCATATGCCATACAAGCAGCTATAGGCTCCTGCAACAATTCACACTGCTTGAAGCCTGCAATACGTGCAGCCTTCATTGTGGCATCTTTTTGTATTGCGGTAAACATGGCTGGCACTGTAATAACCACCGAATTGACCGTTTCATCATTGATAAGGCTTTTCAGTTCTTTCAAGACCTCTGCAGAAAGTTCTTCTGGGGAATAGCTTTCCTTGGGCATATTCTCATTGGAATACTTCTTGTCAGAACCCATTTCACGCTTAAATTCCAAATAACCACACTCTTTTGGAGGTTCATTCTTGCTCAAAGCCGTGATAGCATCTGAATATACAGAATCTTTTGCTTTCATGCCAATACGCAAGGCACGTTCCCCCTTCTTGTTCTTTGAGAAATAGACACAAGAAGGCAATGTGTCCATAAGGTTTTTAGTCTGTTTGATAACAGACTCACCATTCTCCATTCTGGCTATAGCCGAGTTTGTCGTACCAAGGTCTATGCCATAATCTATTTTGATTCTTGCCATAATTATTGTATTTAAATATTTTGACTTACTACGATTTCTGCAGGTTGTATCATCTTGCCATTATAATTAACCTGCATCTTGATCATTCCTGTGATTATACGCTTGCCTTCTGGTAAACTTTCGTCTGGAACGAATCTTGTTTGAAATTGCATACCATCGTTATATTCCTGTCCGAGCAAACTAATGATTTCATAGCCATTAGCACGCACATTGTTTATCATACGGTCTTTTGCTTGAACAAGTTGTTTGTAACCTCTAACGGATTTATCCATTTTTGAAAGGTTAGTCTCTATTCTTGCTATTTCATCTGCAAGTTTTACCACAAGTGAATGGTCTGGCTCTCCTGTAGTTTTATTTGCTGACGGAACATAAGCATCTAGTTGCTTTTGAACAATAGCAAGGAGTTGGTTGTCTAATTTTATCGATTCTTCTTGCATTTTAGTTTGGGCTGCTTGTAATGCCTCCTGTGCTCTACGAACATCTCCAATAGTTGATGTTCCTGATTTAATACGTTTCGTCAACCAACATGCTACACCTGCAATAATGGCAAGGACAACTATTACGACAATGACTCCATACAAAGTACGAGATTGAAGTTGATCTTGGTTGGTACGAACATTATTATCTGTAGCGTCAATCTTTCCATTTATATCTTCTCTGTCTGTAGATTGTGCTTCTTCTAAAGATTTGCACTTATCTTGCAAACTGTCAATAGCCAAACGTTGTGCATCGTTCTTCTTTACTAGTGTTTGTATTTCGCGTTCTGCCACATGCTGGTTCTCAATAAGCTTTCGCAAATTATTATCTGTTTTTACTTGCTTGTTCTGCAAAACATAACACTTTTCTTCCAAAGCTTTTATCTTGTCTGTATTATCGTTTATCGACTTAGCATTAGCAAACTGACAACCAATAACTGCCAGTATCATAAATGTAAACATCTTCTTCATTTTAGCTACATGTTGAAATTAAAAATATTATTATACCAATTACTATGACAGCAATACATCCCCATGGCGTATCATCACTTGAATTTGATGAATTAGAACTGCTTGTTGATGTTGTCTGTCTATTCGCAGATGTTCTATTGGAAGTTGACGAATAAGGGCGTGCTGTGGAAGTCTGGCTTCTCTGGGTCGTTCGTGAGGATGATGAACTTGATGTGTACGCAGATGTAGATACTCCTAATTGGTCACATAATCCTTTTAATATAGAACGATTTTCATTATATCTGCCATTCTTATATTCGGATTCCATATCAAAGCCATCCATTATTTTTGTGGCTTTCCAAGCTTCTTCCAATACAGATTTTACATGGGTTATTCCAAGTATTGCCGCCAAAGTTGCGTTTGGATCATCTTTATCAGCACTAAATATAGATTGTGCTTCATTAACCTCTGCAATGATATTGCTTAATGCATTTCCTACAACTTGTGTTGAAATTTTAAGATAATAGGAATTAGATACGCCAAGTTTGCGCTTTATAGACTGAATATGCGGTTTCGTATGATTTAACAACGTAACAGCATGGCAGATTTTATCTGGTAACAAGCAGTATTTACGCAATTCCTCATGAATAGCTCTATCTTCCACAAAAACTTCAGATGGTGGTAAATTGTCAATAATCCTTTGAAGAATATCAACATTCTCTTTACATCTATCTTTAGCCATTTGTCCTACAGCAATGCTTTTTGCATATTTCTGCAAGCTCATGGCTTTGTGCGCAGCATCAGGCTCTTCAGAATCATTAAAGTAGTCAATTCCGCATTGCAGAATTTCAAGTCCCAACTTATCTGCAATCATTTGGTATTGCAAATCTTTCGTGGAGAGAAAACCTTTTAATTGCAAGATGGCATTCCTTGTATTTCTCCTTAATGTCTCTCCTGCATTTAGCCTTGCGTTTGAACCTTTGCCTTTGGTTTTTTGAGCAATGTTGATTGCCTCTTGTATGCTATCAACAAGAGGCTTAACAGCTTTCTCTCCTATATGTTCTTTCCATGAACTATTGGTAATGAAAGGCAAAAGTTTGCTTGCGCCTATTTCATCACAAAGTATATCAAGAAATGAAAAAGCCAAGTTTGATACATCAAAATTTCCACCTGTTCCAATTATTGTAGATACAAATTGGTTAAGGTATTGTGTATTCCCATACAGAACTTCGGCACACATTATGGCAGAGTCGTATCTATTGCGTATTAAAGCACACACGATACGATTCTGTAAAGCCGATAAACATTCTCTTTTTTGCCATATTTCCTCAGCTTTTTCTATTTCTCCTGCGAAAAGATGATTAAACGCCACTTCATCTAATGGAGTCGTTTTTATAAACCAAAATTGAGCATGCAAAATTTGATCTTTGGGCAAGGTAAGTTTGGCTTCGGCGTCTGCCGCTGAAGCTTCTGTACGATTAATGGATGAAAGATATTGTGGCACATCTAAAGGTAAAGAAACAGACTTGCCCACCTTCAAAAACGCTTTCATGCGATTGTGGTTAGCCAGTCTTTCCTTTGTAGGAGAGTTTGAATAGACTCCTAACTGACGATATGGATTGTTTTGTAGTATATTCATTCTAATTCCGTAAACAATAAAGTCAACCGACTCCCTTGTTGACGAAATCCACTCACTAATACATACGAAAAAGCGCGGAGCCTGTTCTGTCACTCGTTCCACGATCGATAGGCCTTCGCATTGCCCTGTAAGTCGAAACGAGCAACGCCGAAAGCCCCACGCCAGTGTAAGTATATAGAAAGCACTCTTGACAACAAACAATAGAATTGTCCGAAGCCAATGAGGGCTGTATATAATACACCTCATGAGGCGTTCTGCATTGCTTTGTTTTTGACTTACAGTTGAATTTGCGAAGTTCATCGATCGTCAAAACCAAAGCGTACAAAAACGCCTTTTACCATATGTATGTCTGCCCAACCTTTGCCCATTGGGGCTTTCGGTATGGGTATAGACGTTACAAAGGTAACACTTTTATCTTGGAAACCACTTTGTTTTGCCAGTAAAGTATGATTTCAAGTCTCGATTTAACATTATTAAATATAAATATGTCAAAGAATTCCACTTTTGCGTGATTTTTCCTGCTAAAAAGTTTGTATTATCAATGATTATTCGTATCTTTGCACCGTCAGTCCTCGCCAAGCCTCTTAACAATGCTCAAATCGTGCGAGGCGTTTTTTGTTTATACACATTTGAATATGGCGAATCTTATCCCCTTTACAAAACGGTTTGAATCTTCAGAAAACCTCGTTGATTTGCTTGAATCTCGAGGTTTACAAATTTGTGATAGAAACAAAGCAATACAGTACCTTGACAACATTGGTTATTACAGATTGTCGGCTTATATGTATCCTTTATTGAAGATGCCCAAGACTGCACATTTGTACAAGGAAGGTTCAACCTTCAAAAAGGTGATGATGCTTTATCGCTTTGACAAGAAACTGAGACTGCTCATGTTCAATGAAATAGAAAAGATTGAAATTGCTATCAGACGTGCGGTGATGCAAATAACGGCAGATATGACAGGCAATCCTTTCTGGCTTACTGACTCTTCTTATTTCTTGGATAGTTCAAAGTTTAATGAAACAATGCGAGCTATATCCAAGGAATACAGCAAATCCAAGGAGGAGTTCATTCTCCATTTCAAACGAACCTACTCAGAGCCTTACCCACCATCGTGGATTTTAGGAGAACTGCTTACTATTGGAAACGTCAATGCCATTTATCGCAACATTAAACAAAATCGCATACGCAAACGCATAGCAAAACGTTTTGGTTTACCTATCAATGTGTTTGAGTCATGGCTCACGGTTATTGCTGTTACTCGAAATGCCTGTGGTCATCATTCAAGAGTATGGAACAAGCAGAATGCTATTCAGCCAGCAATTCCCAATAGTCCCGCAGGAGAATGGATAACGCAGCCAACAGATTCCATGCGTGCTTACTTTGATCTTTGCATCATCAAGTACTTTCTTAATGTTATATCCCCCAATAATGATATGCAATCCAAACTAACATGGTTGTTCATTCGGTTTCCTGAAATTGACTTAAAAGCTCTCGGCTTTCCGCAGGGATGGGAAACGGAACCATTATGGAGGTAATAACATGTGGAATGGCTACTGATCATTCACTCCCTTACATGGTCTTCTTTGTTTCCTTTTTATCATATTACGGGGTCGGTTCAAAGCCCCATCCAATACATATCTATGTAATTTTGATGTAACTGAAAGTTAAATACGTTAAATTTTAGCCATTTCGTATCTATATAGAATCCTCACAGTCACTTTTCTACCGTTTAGAACGTATAATACTGATAATCAACTAATAATAGATACTCCTGTTGATTTTACAGGAGGTTTATATCCTTGTCTTGATGATACATACATATGTTCTTATTTTGGTGTTATAATAAAAGAACGAAGATTGATAAAGTTTATTGCTTAGGATTACATCATTTTAGATTCGTAAACACTATATGCTTGTGTTGGAAAAGTATATGAGCTGATGATAGAGTCGTCATCAACAATAATGCCCTTGATTTGATAAACTCAACAGGAATACTTGCTATTCATTTTATGATGGGTTATGTTCACAAGTTTGAGATTTCATGTAAAAAAGTCCTAATTTCTATGTTTCTCTTCTTGCAAATTATGGGATATTAAGAAAAATATCGTATCTTTGTCCCCGAATTGAGGCGTTCTTTGCATATTGCAAAATACAGAAACGAGCAGAAGTTCGCTCGTTTCCATATTGTTACCTATATAATATAGGCAAACGCCCAACTTCTTGATTTTCAATCAAAGTCCAATTTAGAGCGAGTTAGAAACATTAACCGTCACCCAACATACGTCCCAACACGGAAGGATAGCTGTCGCGATTACGATTCTTAATCCGGGCTCCATAAGTAATGCTGTTGCCAATGCAAGCAACACGGACCGCATCTTTACGGGGAGCCTTGAAGCTACGTAACCAAGCTGTCAGTTCATCCAGCATTTCATTTTTATAAAGGAAACCTTCGCGGATTCCCCATCCATGCCCACCGGAAGGATAAATATGAAGAACTGCAGGAACTTTATTCTTATTCAATGCCAGATAGTAGTTAACGCCATTGGCAGGAGGAACGGCATTATCATCATCACTATATACGATGAAGGCACGCGGTGTCTCTTTTGTCACCTGTTTTTCATTGGAATATTCTTTCTCCAGCTCGGCAGAAACTTCTTTTCCTAACAGGTTATTGCGAGAACCCATGTGGGTATACGATTGATTCATCGTAATCACCGGATAAAACAGGATTTGGAAGTTAGGACGAAGTTCGGGTTTGGCATGGGTGGCAATCGTCGACGCCAAATGACCACCGGCAGAAGATCCCATAATACCAATATCATTTGGATTCAGATTCCATACATCAGCACTGTCACGCACAATCTTCATTGCTGCTTCGGCATCCGAAATAGGAAGCGTGCGATCGCCTTTCGGCATTCGATATTTCAGCACAATAAGAGCAATGCCTTGCTTGTTAAAGTAAGGAGCCCAATCGTAACCTTCGTGGTCAACTGCCAGATGGGAATATCCTCCGCCGGGACAGGCCACCACCGCTCGCCCCGTAGCTAATTCCGGTGCCGGAAGGAATACACGAAGTGAAGGTTGTTCAATATCAAAAGGGTTGGGAGCCTTCTGGGCTACCGTCTGCTGACCTGCCAACAGGAAAAGCAACAGGAAAAAAAGAGTAGAAAATTTCTGTTTCATAGTATCTATGTACTTTGATTAATGAATAATTAGATGTGCGAAGATAGTAATTTTCCATATCTTTGCAGTTCATTTTGATTATAAAAAGATATGCAAGGAATAAAGAATCTGACGCAAGGGCCTATCAACCGCCAATTGTTCAATCTGGCAATGCCTATCATGGCAACGTCATTTATACAGATGGCGTATAGCCTCACGGATATGGCATGGGTAGGACGACTGGGAAGTGAAGCTGTAGCCGCCATCGGCTCTGTCGGAATTCTGACATGGATGTCGGGGTCCATATCTTTATTAAATAAGGTAGGCTCGGAAGTCAGCGTCGGTCAATCTATCGGTGCACAGAACCAGGAGGCCGCCCGGAACTTTGCATCCCATAACATCACAATCGCACTTATCGTTTCTCTTTGCTGGGGTGGATTGCTTTTTGTTTTTGCCGATCCTATCATACGCATCTACGAACTCGAAGAGCATATTACCGCCAATGCTATCCAATATTTACGGATTGTCTCTACCGGACTGCCTTTCGTCTTTCTGTCGGCAGCTTTCACCGGAATCTATAATGCAGCCGGACGTAGCAAGATTCCTTTTTTCATCAGTGGCACCGGATTGATATTGAATATCATTCTCGATCCTTTGCTGATATTTGGTCTTGGGCTGGGTATTAACGGCGCAGCCTACGCTACCTGGATTGCAGAAGCAAGCGTTTTTCTTATTTTCGTCTATCAGTTGCGTCATAGAGATGCATTGCTCGGCGGGTTCTCTTTTTTCACACGACTGAAGAGACAATACACACGGAGAATCTTAAAACTTGGATTACCCGTAGCAACATTAAATACTCTTTTCGCCTTTGTCAATATGTTCCTTTGCCGCACCGCTTCCGAACAAGGAGGGCACATCGGATTGATGACTTTTACGACCGGAGGACAAATCGAAGCTATCACCTGGAATACCTCACAGGGATTCTCTACCGCACTAAGTGCTTTTATCGCCCAAAACTATGCAGCAGGACGGATCGAACGGGTACTCAAGGCCTGGCATACTACACTATGGATGACTGGTATCTTCGGAACATTCTGCACATTATTATTTGTTTTCTTCGGAAATGAGGTGTTTTCTATTTTCGTCCCCGAACAGGCTGCTTATGAAGCCGGAGGTGTTTTCCTTCGCATCGACGGATATTCACAGCTCTTCATGATGCTCGAAATCACCATGCAAGGAGTATTCTACGGTATCGGCCGGACGATACCTCCTGCCATTATCAGCATTGTCTGCAACTATATGCGCATTCCGCTTGCTATTTTGTTCGTGCAAATGGGTATGGGAGTGGAAGGAATCTGGTGGGCTGTTTGCGTCACTACCGTTGCCAAAGGATTGGTACTTTTAAGCTGGTTTGTGATTATTAAAAAGAAATGTCTGAGTATCCCTTCTGTAACAAAAGAATAACTCAGGATTCTCCTTCGTTAACAGACGGTCGGAATTCCACTCGTTATTTTAACTTAAAAAGTACACCTTTGCTAAATAATATATATCTTTGCGGTGTTATTCATCATACGATATGATTCGTATGAAATTATTTTTTTACTAATTAAAAACATCAACATTATGAACAAGATGAAGTTTATGGTTCTCTTTATGAGTGTTGCCATGATATTCAGTGGCTGTGCGAGTATGAATAACACCGGTAAAGGTGCGGCTATAGGTGGAGGTTCGGGCGCTGCTCTGGGTGCTATCCTGGGAGGCGTTATCGGTAAAGGTAAAGGTGCGGCTATCGGCGCTGCCATCGGTACGGCAGTAGGCGCAGGTACAGGTGCCCTCATCGGAAAGAAAATGGATAAAGCTGCAGCCGAAGCAAAACAAATAGAAGGTGCGCAAGTAGAACAGATTACGGATAACAACGGACTGAAAGCCGTAAAAGTAACATTCGACTCGGGTATCCTTTTCACAACAGGTAACGCAAGTTTGAGTCCTGCCGCTAAATCCGCATTAAGCAAATTCGCAAATAATGTACTTAACCAGAACCGTGATATGGACGTATCTATCTATGGATATACCGACAATCAAGGATGGAGAAACAGTACGGCTGAACAAAGTCGCCAGAAAAACCTGAACTTGTCACAGGAACGTGCACAGAGTGTAGCAAGCTATCTGTTGAATTGCGGTGTGTCCAGCAACCAGATCAAAGGTGTGCAAGGTATGGGTGAAAGCGATCCCGTTGCAAGCAACGATACAGCAGCTGGCCGCGAACAGAACCGCCGTGTAGAAGTATATATGTACGCTAGCGAACAGATGATCAGAGATGCACAGGCAGCTGCTAATTAAAAAATTACTGCGTTATACACGCAACCTGCTGATTTTTTTCTTCGCATCGACCTTACTGACGGTCATTATCTATCGGTTTATGCCGGTTTATATCACTCCGCTGATGGTTATTCGAAGTGTTCAGCAGATTTTCTCAGGAGATAAACCCACGTGGAAACACACGTGGGTTTCTTTTGATAAGATATCCCCTAACCTCCCGATGGCGGTGATAGCTTCCGAAGATAACCGTTTTGCGGAACACAACGGGTTCGATTTCGTAGAGATCAGGAAAGCAATGAAAGAGAACAAAACACGTAAGCGAAAACGGGGAGCAAGCACCATCAGCCAGCAGACAGCCAAAAATGTGTTCCTATGGCCTAAGTCTTCATGGGTACGAAAAGGGTTTGAAGTATATTTTACCTTTTTGATCGAGTTATTCTGGTCGAAGGAACGAATCATGGAGGTTTATCTCAACTCCATTGAAATGGGAAATGGTATCTATGGTGCACAAGCTACCGCCCAAATAAAGTTTGGAACAACAGCAGCCAAACTGACACGGGGACAATGTGCGCTTATCGCCGCTACCCTCCCTAACCCGATACGCTTCAATTCTGCGAAGCCTTCGCCATATATCCTAAAACGTCAAAAACAGATATTACGATTAATGAATCTGGTTCCCAAGTTCCCACCGGAAGAAAAGACTATAAGAAAGCAACAAGGTAAAAACAAGAAAACGAAGAAGGAGCAATGAGAAATCTCTCTTGCTCCTTTCACTGATAAACTTATCCGACTGTGTGCTATCCCCATTTATACAAAATCTTTCAACTCTTGCTGTAAACGCTGACGTGTGAAAAAGATACGGCTCTTCACCGTTCCCAATGGCAAACCTAACTTCTCTGCTATTTCACGGTACTTGAATCCCGACACATGCATGGAAAAAGGTACCTTATATTCTTTTGGCAATGCATTGACTACACGATGCATCTCTTTCAAATCATACGCGCCCTCCGTACTGTCAAATCCGGAATCTTGCGGCAAATTCAAATGATAATAATTATCGGTAGTGTCTACAAAGGTCTGGTCACGTACTATTTTTCGGTAGTTATTAATAAAGATGTTGCGCATAATAGTGTACATCCATCCTTTGAAGTTTGTGTCCGGAACATATTTGTCCTCATTATCTAATGCTTTTAAAGACGTTTCCTGCAATAAATCATTTGCTTCTTCACGGTTAGCCGTTAATTTATAAGCAAAACGAAGCAACTCTTCCTGTACTCCAATTAAATCTTTTCTGAAACTTAAACTTTTCATACTTTAAAGGTTTTAATGGTTAATATTCGTTTTTCTCGATGTTTGCAAGTTTAAAGGTATTTTTCCTCTTCGGAAGGGTAATTTCCGTTATTTATGAGGGGAAATTCTATCAAATGATAGTTTCTAGGTGTTTTTTGATAGTTTTTGGGTGGTGCAAATCGGAGGAAGGTCGAATTTTCTATTTAATTTTCATTAAAGAAAACAGAGGAGTTCCCGACTTTTTAGTAAATTTGGTTGTTATACTTATATCAACCTAAATACAACGGATATGAAAAAGAAGAAACAAATCTTTATGTTATTGCTAGCCTTGCTAGTGGGGCTCCCCCTTTCCGCTCAAAGCAAACAAGAGAAGAAAGAGCAGAAAAAAGAGGCTGTCAAGAAGCTCATTGCCTCAGAGAATTACAAGATAGATGTCAGGACCGCCATGCCGATGCGCGGACGCTCCATTCCCTTGACGTCTCCCTACTCATTGGAAATCAGAAATGACTCGGTTATCTCCTACTTGCCTTATTTCGGACGGGCCTATAGTATCCCGTATGGTGGAGGTGACGGACTCGATTTCAAAGCTCCCCTTAAAGAATATGATATGAAAATGGATAAAAAAGGAAATGCCGTTATCGAATTCGTTGCCCGGAATCCGGAAGACAGATATGAATTCAGAGCCAAAGTATATACGAATGGTGAGGCAAGCATCAACGTAAATATGCAGAACCGTCAATCTATCAGTTTCCAAGGCGAACTGGAGATGGAGGATTAGCCTAGTCTTCCGCCTCTTCTCCCCCTTTTAATATAGGTAGGCAAATATGATATTTCACAGCTAAGATGCGAGTTAGAAAGACTACTAATCCGCCTATCAGCTGACAACCGTATGATTCGATCCCTACTAGGTCACAAATCCAATAGGCAATGCCTCCTACCACACAGGCCATCGCATAAATTTCTTTTCGGAAGATGAGGGGAATCTCATTGATAAACACATCACGAATCCCGCCACCGGCTGCTCCCGTTATACTACCCATAATGATGGCTACCCAAAAAGGATATCCCAAAGCGATACTTTTTCCCACACCTACCACAGTGAACAAAGCGAGCCCGATAGTATCAAAAATAAAGAAGGTATTATTGAGCCGGATCAGCCAACGTCCGAAACAAATAACCCACAGCAAAGCAAGTCCCGTACATATCAGATAAATAGGATTTGTCATCCAACCGGGAGTAACATCAAGCAGAACATCACGGATAGTACCACCACCGATCGCAGTAGCAAGACCTACAACATAGGCTCCAAACCAGTCGAAACGCTTAGCCGACGCAAGCCGGATACCACTGATGGCAAAGGCAAATGTGCCTATAAAATCAAGAATTTGAACGAATGTGGGCATATATTTGTTATTTTGTATGCAAAGTAACGAATAAATTCCGTAAGAAAATGTACTTTTGCTTCACGAATTAAACCGAATAAGATAGAAACAGTATGAAAATAACAATTGTTGCCGGGGCACGCCCCAATTTCATGAAGATAGCCCCCATTACACGCGCTATTGAAGCCGCACGGGCGCTGGGTAAAAGTATCTCGTACCGATTGGTATATACAGGCAAGAAAGAGGATACAAGTTTGGACGCTTCTCTCTTTTCGGACCTCGACATGAAAGCTCCCGATGTCTATCTGGGAGTGGAAAGTAGTAATCCTACGAGCTTGACAGCCGGAATCATGATAGCTTTTGAACAGGAACTAACCGAAAATCCTGCTCATGTAGTCCTTGTAGTGGATGATCTGACAGCAACGATGAGTTGTGCCATCGTCGCTAAAAAACAAGGAATCAAAGTGGCGCATCTGGTGGCGGGAACCCGTTCCTTCGACATGAAAATGCCGAAAGAAGTAAACCGTATGATCACAGACGGGCTATCCGACTATCTGTTCACTGCCGGTATGGTTGCCAACCGTAATCTGAACCAGACGGGAACAGAAAACGAAAACGTATATTATGTAGGTAATATCCTCATAGATACTATCCGATATAATAGAAACCGGTTACTCAAGCCGATATGGTTTTCCGTATTGGGACTGCAAGAAGGTAATTACCTCCTACTTACCCTGAATCGGCGTGTACTGCTCAATGATAAGGAGAATCTCCGACAACTTTTGCAAACATTAATCGAAAAGTCTGCCGGTATGCCTATCGTAGCTCCAATGCACACGTATGTACGCAATGCCATTAAAGAATTAGGAATCGAAGCACCGAACCTGCATATCATGCCTCCTCAGAATTATCTATTTTTCGGTTATCTGATAAACAAGGCAAAAGGAATCATAACGGATTCAGGCAACGTAGCCGAAGAAGCGACATTCTTAGGCATTCCATGTATTACGCTCAATACATACGCCGAACATCCGGAAACATGGCGTATGGGAACAAACGAACTTGTCGGTGAAGATCCTGTTCTTCTCGCCAAAGCAATGGACACATTAATGAAAGGCGAATGGAAAAGAGGCGAGCTTCCCGAACGCTGGGATGGGCGCACAGCAGAGCGTATCGTACAGATCCTTACGAGTAAATAACCAACAATGATGGGTAAAAAAAGTTATATATTCAACCATCCTCAGAGTTATTTGTTAACTTTGTAGCTCTACTAAGAACGTTTATGAAACAACGATATAGCAAAATACTTATACTGATCTTACTCATATTGGCAGCCTCAAACGTTTTTGCGCAGCAGATAAAGGGAGTAGTTACAGATTCGGTGACCCATGAGCCATTGATGTATATATCTGTTTACTACCAAGAAAAAAAGGATATGGGTACGATCACCAATATTGACGGAGAATACAGTCTCGAAGCCCGTAGAAACGGGGGGACACTTGTTTTTTCCGCAGTGGGCTATATCAGTAAGACAGTAAAAGTGAACTATGGCAATCAGACGGTCAATGTACAGTTGGCTCCGGATAACGTGATTCTGAATGAAGTCGTTGTAAAGCCTAAGAAAGAAAAATATTCGCGCAAGAACAATCCGGCAGTGGAGTTCATGAAGAAAGTAATCGAACATAAGAAGGCGCAAGCCCTCGAAGTGAACGAATATTATCAGTACGATAAGTACGAAAAGATGAAAATGTCTATCAATGACCTTACTCCGGAAAAACTAGAGAAGGGTATCTACAAAAAATATTCTTTCCTTAGAGATCAGGTAGAAGTGTCGGAAACTACCAATAAATTGATTCTCCCGATCTCTGTACAAGAAACGGCTTCACAAACCATCTTCCGCAAAGATCCCGAAAGTAAGAAAACGATTATCAAAGGAAAAAACTCCAATGGTATCGAAGAATTCTTCTCTACAGGAGATATGCTCGGCACTGTATTGAAGGACGTCTTTGCGGATATCAACATCTATGATGACGAGATCCGTCTGCTTCAGCAGCGTTTCGTCAGTCCTATAGGTAGCAATGCCATTTCTTTTTATAAGTATTATCTGATGGATACGTTGATGGTGGACAGGCGCGAATGCGTACATCTGACATTTGTTCCACAGAATTCGCAGGATTTCGGATTTACAGGACATCTCTATGTATTGAAAGATTCTACCTATGCAGTCCAGAAATGTACAATGAACCTGCCTAAAAAGACCGGAGTCAATTTTGTGAACCGTATGGATATCGTCCAACAGTATGAACAGCTACCAAATGGCAATTGGGTATTGGCAGATGACGATATGACCGTAGATCTCTCGTGGAGTTCAAACAAAACGGTGGGGGGATTGCAGGTAGAGCGAACTACAAAATATAGCAATTATAAGTTCGACCCTATAGAGCAACGGCTTTTCCGTTTGAAAGGCAGTGTGATAAAAGAGGCCGATATGCTCTCGAAAAGCGATGAATACTGGGCTAGTGTTCGCCAAGTACCACTGACAAAAACAGAAAGCACAATGGATGTATTCGTCAACAGACTCGAACAGATTCCGGGATTTAAGTATATCATCTTCGGTGCAAAAGCTGTGATCGAAAACTTCGTAGAAACAGGAAACAAGAAACATCCGAGTAAAGTAGACATAGGTCCTATCAATACGATGATTTCGAACAATTATATTGATGGAACCCGTTTTCGGTTAAGTGGCATGACAACAGCTCATCTCAACAAACACTGGTTCTTGAACGGTTATGGAGCCTACGGTCTGAAAGATGAACGATGGAAATACAGCGGAACACTGACATATTCATTCAACAAACGCGATTATGTGGTTTGGGAGTTCCCGAAACATTACATTTCGGCAACTTACAGTTATGATGTAATGTCTCCGATGGATAAATTCCTATTTACAGATAAAGATAACATTTTCCTTTCATTAAAAACAACGACAGTAGACCAAATGTCGTATATGCGCGATGCTACCATCAACTATGAACTTGAAACACTTACAGGATTCGGTATAAAAGCAATGCTCCGCCACCGTAACGACGAGCCTGCCGGAAAATTGGAGTATTTGCGTAACGATGCTGCACAAACCCGTGTGCATGACGTCACTACTGCCGAAGCAAGCCTGACACTACGCTATGCTCCGGGCGAATCATTTGTCAACTCCAAACAGCGTCGTATCCCCGTGTCATTGGACGCTCCTATCTTCACACTCACTCATGCCATGGGATTCAAAGGAGTGTTAGGTGGCGAATACAGTTTCAACCGTACGGAAGCGAGTGTATGGAAACGTTTCTGGCTTCCATCTTCGTGGGGAAAGATAGATTGCAGTATAAAGGCAGGGGCCGAGTGGAACACCGTTCCTTTCCCGTTACTGATTCTGCCGGAAGCCAACTTATCATACATCACCCAACGCGAGACGTTCAACCTTATTAATAATATGGAGTTCTTGAACGACCGTTTCGCTTCAGTTTCATTGTCTTACGATATGAATGGCAAACTATTCAATCGTATTCCCCTTATCAAGAATCTGAAATGGAGGGAAATGTTCCGTGTCCGTGCCTTATGGGGTACTCTGACAGACAAGAACAATCCGTTCAAAAGCAGTAACCCCGATTTGTTCCGCTTCCCGATGCGTGATGGAAAATTTACTAGTTTTGTCATGGATCCGAAGATTCCGTATGTTGAAGCAAGTGTGGGTATCTATAATATATTCAAGTTGCTGCACATTGAATATGTACATCGTTTCACCTACCGTGATAATCCGGGTATCAATAAAAACGGTGTCCGCTTCATGGTATTAATGGCATTCTAAGAATTATGCAACCTTTAGCAGAGCGATTACGCCCCAAAACATTAGACGAATATATCGGTCAGAAACATTTAGTAGGACCAGGTGCTATCTTGCGAAAGATGATTGACGCAGGACGCATCTCCTCCTTTATCCTCTGGGGACCTCCCGGGGTAGGCAAAACTACATTGGCACAAATCATTGCCAATAAGCTGGAAACCCCGTTTTTTACTTTAAGCGCAGTGACTTCAGGGGTAAAGGATGTGCGTGAAGTGATAGACCGTGCCAAAAGCAACCGATTCTTCTCCCAGTCCAGCCCTATCCTATTCATCGATGAAATCCATCGATTCAGTAAATCACAACAGGATTCTTTGTTGGGAGCTGTAGAGAACGGAACCGTCACACTAATCGGAGCAACAACGGAAAATCCGTCGTTCGAGGTTATCCGTCCGCTTCTGTCACGCTGCCAGCTCTATGTACTCAAATCGCTGGAGAAGGAAGATTTGCTGGAACTCCTGCAACGTGCCATCACTACGGATACTGTACTGAAAGAACGTAAAATCGAACTAAAAGAAACAACTGCCATGCTGCGCTTTTCCGGTGGAGACGCACGCAAACTCCTTAATATATTAGAGCTGGTCGTTGAATCCGAAGCTGAAGACACCGTTGTGATCACTGATGAAATGGTGACTGAACGATTACAACAAAACCCGTTGGCATACGATAAAGACGGGGAAATGCATTATGATATTATTTCAGCCTTCATCAAGTCTATTCGTGGCAGTGATCCGGACGGAGCAATCTATTGGCTTGCCCGTATGGTGGAAGGCGGTGAAGATCCGGCTTTCATTGCCCGCCGACTGGTTATTTCGGCCTCCGAAGATATCGGCTTGGCAAATCCCAATGCCTTGCTTCTTGCTAATGCCTGTTTCGATACATTGATGAAAATCGGATGGCCCGAAGGAAGAATTCCTTTAGCTGAAACGACCATATATCTGGCAACCAGCCCTAAAAGCAATTCAGCGTATAATGCCATTAATGATGCACTGGAGTTGGTTCGCTCGACAGGTAATCTACCTGTCCCATTACACTTGCGCAATGCACCTACGAAGCTGATGAAGCAATTAGGCTATGGACAAGAGTACAAGTATGCTCACAATTATGAAGGAAATTTTGTGAAACAACAGTTCCTTCCGGACGAATTGAAAGACAAACGTATCTGGAAACCGCAGAATAATCCGGCAGAACAGAAACATGCCGAACGGATGATACGACTGTGGGGAGACAAGTTCAAAAAAGACGTATAACATATTATTAATATAAAATCGAAATGAAAATTATTGTTTTAGATGGTTTTGCAGCCAATCCCGGCGATTTGTCTTGGGAAGGGATAAAAGCCTTAGGAGAATGCGTGATTTACGACCGTACTGCTCCCGAAGAAGTATTAGAACGTGCAGCCGGAGCAGAAGTACTCCTGACTAATAAAGTAATCATTAATGCAGAACACATGGCTGCACTGCCCGAATTGAAATATATCGGTGTATTAGCTACCGGATACAATGTAGTTGATACAGTTGCAGCTAAAGAACGGGGTATTGTTGTCACTAACATTCCTTCATACAGCACAGCTTCCGTTGCCCAAATGGTATTTGCCCACATATTGAATATCAGCCAGCAAGTGCAACATCATTCGGAAGAAGTGCATAAAGGCCGTTGGACGAACAGCAAAGATTTCTGTTTCTGGGATACACCGCTGATAGAATTGAGAGATAAGAAAATAGGTCTGGTCGGATTGGGAAATACCGGATATACAACAGCACGTGTTGCCATAGGTTTTGGTATGCAAGTGTATGCGTTGACTTCAAAGTCTCATTTCCAATTACCACCTGAAATCAAGAAGATGGATTTAGACCAACTTTTCAGCGAATGTGATATTATCAGTTTACATTGCCCGCTTACTCCGGAGACACATGAGATGGTTAATGCCCGTCGTCTTGCCATGATGAAGCCAACAGCTATCTTAATCAATACCGGGCGTGGACCGCTAATCAATGAACAAGATTTGGCAGATGCTCTGAACAGTGGTAAGATTTTTGCAGCAGGAGTAGACGTACTCTCTACCGAACCTCCCCATGCTGATAACCCGTTGCTGACAGCCAAGAACTGCTACATCACTCCACATATTGCATGGGCAACCCTAGAAGCCCGCGAAAGATTGATGAACATTGCAATCAGCAATCTGCAAGCATACATCGCCGGAACACCGGAAAATGTAGTCAAATAGGTAAGAATCAAAAACTGTTTTTCTATCCAGTCCGACATTAAAACAAAAAGTTGGCTGCGCAATAATATTACTATTGCGCAGCCAACTCTCAATTCTCAACTTTCAACTCTCAACTTAATAAGAGTGTCCTCCCTCGTCCATCTCTTTTTCCGTTATCTTATGACGGTCGATACTACGCCAAGCATAGAATATATAAGCTATCACAAACGGGACAAGTATAGAAACATAAGCCATCGTCTTTAATGTAAACTCACTAGAACAACTGTTAGCCAAAGTCAATGAGCTTTGCAGGTCCGTATAAGACGGATAATAAGCAGTATTATTATATCCTGCCACCAACAGCAAAGACAAAACAGTCAATACCGTCCCAATCCCTGTAAACCAGATACCCTTATCAAAAGTCTTTCTAAGCAACGTCTTGCCAATACCGAAGAGTACCAACACCACTCCTATCAGGAATAAGATCAAAACTACGGGCATTTCGATAAAGTTCATGAAATATTTAAAGGGTTGCATATAAATCTCCTGTGTATCCGGATTCACGGCAAAGCCATCAGAAACCAATGTACGAATCACAAATGTCAAGAAGAACACAAGAAACTGAATCGTATTATTCCGCACCGCACGACGACATTTATCCGTCAGTTCTTTGTCCGCAATATTATTAATGAAGTAAAGCGCACCCAGCACACGGGCAAGGAAGAATACTGCTAATCCAAGAATAACATTCCATATATTTGTCAGTGCATCCAATCCATGCCAGCCATTCCCCCAATGACTGATTACCGGCATAACAGTATCCGTCATATTAGCTTTATTGATATAGAAATCGGAACCTGTGAAGAAAGTCGCCACAGCTCCGCCAAGCAACAACGGCCCTACTACTCCATTAATCACCAGAAAAGTCTGATATGTCTTTTTGCCCAACAGATTTCCCGCTTTGCTCTGAAACTCATAACTGACAGCCTGCAATACAAAGCTGAAAAGAATAATCATCCAAAGCCAATAAGCTCCACCGAAACTTGTACTATAAAACAATGGAAAAGAAGCAAAGAAAGCCCCTCCGAACGTGACCAGTGTAGTAAATGTAAACTCCCACTTACGACCGGTAGAATTCACCATCATTTTCCGGTGTTCTTCCGTCTTACCGAGACAGAACAACAAAGAATTACCTCCTTGCACAAACAATAAAAATACGAGGATAGCTCCCAGCAAGGAAACGACAAGCCACCAATATTGTTGTAGAAATATATACATAGCCTTTACAATTAATGATTAGTATTCATATTATCTTCCGTATCCGGTCCTTTCTTGATAGCCTTCACCATAATTCCGGTACCGGCAATCAACATTACAGTAAACAGGAACAGGAAAATAAAGAAAGTAGTCTGTACGGAACCCACATCAAGTTTGGAGATAGCAGCCGTTGTAGGCAGCATATCACGAATTGCCCAAGGCTGACGACCACACTCGGCAACCACCCATCCCGCTTGTCCGGCAATGTATCCCAAAGGAATAGTAAGCAAAGCGACCCAATGCATCCAGCGCATCTTACTCAAATCTTTCTTATAAACAAAGAACAATACTACAATAAAGAACAAAATAAAATATCCTCCGAGAATTACCATGACACGGAACGCATAAAAATTCAAAGGAACATTCGGAACCAACTGATTCACATCTTTAATATACCCATATCCAAAATAGGGGATATTCTCCTGCAACACTTTATATGCCACTTGCGCGTCCTCTTCATGACCTGCACTCTTTGCCGCACGATAGGCTGCCAATGCCCCAATAGCCGTTTTCCCGCGTTCTATCTTCTCGGCTGCCGAGAGAGCCGTCGTACCGTCTTTCATTTGATAACCGCCTTCAATAATGTTTGTGATTCCCGGAACGTAACCATCCGCATCACGTTCCGCCAGAAAAGAAAGCAGGCTCGGTATCTCAAAACGGAAGAGGAAAGGTTCTTTCCCATCATCATAAGTTTCCTTTTCAGGGTTAAGCACTCCTATTCCTACTAGTCCTACATTCGTTCCACCCTCATACAGGCCTTCCACAGCAGCCAGCTTCATCGGCTGTGTCTGTGCAATCTGATAACCGGAACCGTCTCCTGTCCAAGCAGCGAGTAACGATGCCACTAGTCCGAAGATAGCACCAATTTTTATGCTCGCAAGTGCAAACTCACGATTACGTTTCTTCAACAAATACCAGCAACTAATGCCGACCACGAACACACTGCCCAGCACCCAACCGGACAATACGGTATGGAAGAACTTGTTGACAGCCACAGGTGATGTAGCCACAGCCCAGAAATCTACCATCTCGTTACGCACTGTATCGGGATTGAACTCCATTCCTACCGGATGTTGCATCCATGCATTGGCCACCAGAATCCACCAAGCGGAAATAGTTGCTCCCAATCCCGTCAGCCAGGTAGAAGCCAGATGGAAGCGTTTGCTCACTTTTCCCCAACCGAAAAACATCACAGCTATAAATGTGGCTTCCATGAAGAATGCCAAAATCCCTTCAATTGCCAACGGTGCTCCGAAAATGTCACCAACAAACCACGAATAATTACTCCAGTTTGTACCGAATTCAAATTCCAGAATCAAACCGGTCGCTACACCAATAGCGAAGTTGATGCCGAAAAGCTTCATCCAGAACTGAGCAGTCTTTTTCCAGAATTCATTTCCTGTTTTATAATACAGCGTCTCCATGATTCCCATCACCACTGCCAGTCCAAGTGTAAGCGGAACAAAAATCCAATGATACATAGCTGTCATCGCAAATTGGGCTCTCGACCAATCGATCAGCGAGGTGTCAATACTTTCAATCATAATCTTATGTTGTTTAAGAGTTAAAAATCAATCGGTTTCTCCGGAAGGGCACGTTCTATCAGTTCATTACCCACATACGCTCCTTTTTCTGCCTCCGTAGGGTGATCACTAAGGAAATTCGGGAAAAAGAATAATTTGAGGATAAAGAACATGACGAATAATTTCAAAAGGATAATAACCCACAATGTACGACCAAGTGTCATACTGCGGAAACCTTCCAAATAAAAGTTCCAAACGGCAAGCAGTGCATTCTTCATATATCGTCGTTAGAATTTGTAATGAGTACAAATATACAATATTTATAATAAAAACAAACAAATCCCCCGAATTGTTGCGAGATTTATTGTGTTTTTCCCGGCTAATCTCCCTATCGACAGAAAAAAATCATTTAACGGTAAAATTCAATGATCCGTCTATCACTTTTGCCACTAATATAATATGTACGTACCTTCGTTACCAATAAATCAATAGAAGTATGAATATGATAAATGTAAGAAGATTGGCAGTGATGACATTTCTTGGTGCAGGTATGCTTTCCGACATATCTGCACAAGATTTTTCGTTGCAAGCCGATACGTTAAATGAAGCCAGACTCCCCGCTCAATGGGATTTGCAATCTTGCATCGACTATGCTTTGGAACAGAATATTACGATTCGCAAGAACCGTGTGACTGCGGAAAGCACACAGATTGACGTAAAGACTGCCAAAGCGGCTCTATTTCCCAGCCTTTCGTTCTCTACCAGCCAGCAAGTACTGAATCGCCCCTATCAGGAGACGAGCAGCCGGGTGAGTGGCAGCGAAATCATCAGCAGCAACAGTAAAACAAGTTACAACGGCAATTATGGCCTGAATGCCTCGTGGACTATATACAACGGCAGTAAGCGACTCAAAACTCTCAAACAGGAACGGCTGAACAACCAGGTAGCCGAATTGGATGTAGCCACTTCGGAAAATACGATTAAAGAGTCGATTGCACAAATTTATATCCAGATTCTTTATGCCGCCGAATCCGTCAGGGTAAATGAAAACACACTGCAAGTCTCCATTGCCCAGCGTGATCGCGGACAGGAACTTCTCAATGCCGGAAGTATTGCCAAAAGTGACCTCGCACAGTTAGAGGCTCAGGTAAGCACAGACCGTTATCAACTTGTCACAGCGCAAGCCACCTTACAAGATTACAAATTGCAACTGAAACAATTGCTCGAACTGGACGGAGAGAATGAAATGAACGTCTACCTCCCTAAACTGTCCGATGAAAACGTACTGGCTCCGTTACCTGCCAAAAAGGATGTCTATGTAAGCGCCCTTGCCATCCGTCCCGAAATCGAGGCAAGTAAGTTGAATGTAGAGGCTTCCGAACTAGGCATTGATATTGCCAAATCGAGTTACTTCCCCACTATCAGCCTCAGCGCAGGCATCGGCACAAACCATACAAGTGGAAGCGATTTCACTTTCGGCGAACAAGTGAAAAACGGATGGAATAATTCCATCGGATTGTCTGTCAGTGTACCTATCTTTAATAACCGCCAGACAAAAAGTGCTGTACAAAAAGCTAAGCTGCAACGCGAAACGAATATGCTTTCCTTACTTGACGAACAAAAAGCCCTCTATAAGACCATCGAAAGTCTTTGGTTGGACGCAAACAGCGCACAACAACGTTATGCGGCAGCCAACGAAAAACTGAGAAGTACGCAGATCAGCTATGACCTGATCAGCGAACAGTTCAATCTGGGTATGAAAAATACGGTGGAGCTCCTCACCGAAAAGAATAACTTGCTACAAGCTCAACAAGAACAACTTCAGGCTAAATATATGGCCATACTAAACACACAGTTGCTGAAATTCTATCAAGGAGACAAATTGACATTATAAATCAACAAACGTATATTAATTAAAAGCATCATAAACGAATGAAAACAAAAAAGATTATCCTAATCACCTTGGCAGTCATTGCGGTAGTAGGTATAGGAATCTGGTTCTTCACCGGTTCACCCGCCAAGCATAAAGTCACGTATGCTACCGTCGCTGTCAGCAAAGGCGATATTTCAAATTCGGTAACTGCTACCGGAACGATAGAGCCGGTGACGGAAGTCGAAGTCGGTACACAGGTATCGGGCATCATCGACAAGATTTATGTAGATTATAACTCAACAGTCACCAAAGGACAATTGATTGCCGAAATGGACCGTGTCACACTGCAAAGTGAATTGGCTTCACAACAAGCGACATACGACGGTGCGAAAGCCGAATATGAATATCAGAAGAAAAACTATGAACGTAGCAAAGGCTTGCACGAAAAATCACTCATCAGCGACACGGATTTCGAACAAGCCCTCTACAACTATCAGAAGGCGAAGAGCAGCTATGACAGCAGTAAGGCCTCTCTCGCAAAGGCAGAGCGTAACTTATCATACGCTACCATCACTTCGCCTATCGACGGAGTTGTTATCAGCCGTGATGTGGAAGCCGGACAGACTGTCGCTTCCGGATTCGAGACTCCTACCCTGTTCACTATCGCTGCGGACTTGACGCAAATGCAGGTAGTGGCCGATGTGGATGAAGCCGATATAGGTGGCGTAGAAGAAGGACAGCGCGCCAGTTTTACGGTGGACGCATATCCTAATGATACCTTTGAAGGCGTTGTGACCCAGATTCGTTTGGGCGATGCAAGCAGTACCAGCAGTACAAGTACCAGCAGTAGCACGGTGGTTACTTATGAAGTGGTAATCTCCGCTCCCAATCCCGATTTGAAACTGAAACCACGTCTGACGGCCAATGTCACCATCTATATCCTTGATAAAAAAGACGTACTTTCCGTACCGAACAAAGCATTGCGTTTCGTACCCGAAAAACCCTTAATCGGTGCTAACGACATCGTAAATGACTGTAAAGGTGAACATAAACTTTGGACACGCGAAGGAAATACATTCACTGCCCATCCGGTAGAGATAGGAATCAGTAACGGTATGTCGACGGAAATTATCAGTGGTATCTCCGAAGGCGCTAAAATTGTGACGGAAGCTACTATCGGTGCCATGCCGGGCGAAAATATGGAAGCCGGACCCAACCAACAGAGCGGAGGAGAAAGAAGCCCGTTCATGCCTGGCCCTCCGGGAAGTAAGAAGAAAAACAACAAGTGACAAACACCATGAAGAAAGTAATTGAAATACAAAATATCAAGCGTAACTTTCAGGTAGGTGATGAAACCGTCCATGCGTTACGAGGTGTTTCGTTCACCATTCACGAAGGGGAGTTTGTCACTATCATGGGTACTTCCGGTTCGGGAAAATCTACGTTACTGAATATTCTGGGTTGCCTGGATACTCCGACGAGCGGTGAATATCTGCTCAGCGACATCCCCGTCCGCACTATGAGCAAGCCTCAACGTGCGGTCTTGCGGAACAGGAAAATCGGATTCGTGTTCCAAAACTATAACTTGTTGCCCAAAACAACGGCTGTAGAAAACGTAGAACTGCCACTTATGTACAACTCTTCTGTCAGTGCCGCCGAACGCCGTCGCCGTGCCATCGAATCTCTGCAGGCCGTAGGATTAGGTGACCGTCTGGAACACAAATCAAACCAGATGTCCGGTGGGCAAATGCAGCGGGTGGCCATTGCACGCGCATTGGTCAACAATCCGGCTGTGATTCTTGCCGATGAAGCAACCGGAAACCTCGACACCCGTACCTCATTTGAGATACTTGTCCTCTTTCAAAAGCTTCATGCGGAAGGACGCACCATCATCTTCGTAACGCATAATCCGGAGATTGCGCAATATAGCAGCCGGAATATCCGCCTGCGCGACGGTCATGTCATAGAGGATACCGCTAATCCGGAAATACTATCCGCTGCTGAAGCATTGGCTGCATTACCAAAAAATGACGAAGAAGGATAGACCGCGTTTAACGAAATAACTAATTACTAACAACATGAATGGAACCAATTTATTCAAGATAGCTCTCCGCGCATTGGCAAACAACAAATTGCGTGCATTTCTCACCATGCTCGGTATTATCATCGGTGTCGCTTCCGTCATCACGATGCTTGCCATCGGACAAGGTTCGAAGAAAAGTATCCAGCAACAGATTTCCGAAATGGGATCGAACATGATTATGATTCATCCCGGAGCCGATATGCGTGGAGGTGTGCGCCAAGATCCGTCTGCCATGCAAACGTTAAAGCTCACCGACTACGAGGCTTTGCGTGACGAGACCAATTTCCTGTCAGCCATCAGCCCCAATGTCTCTTCATCGGGGCAGCTTATTGCCGGCAACAACAACTATCCTGCCTCCGTGAACGGGGTTGGAACGGAATATCTCGAGATCCGCCAATTAACGGTGGAGAACGGTGAGATGTTCACGGAAGCCGACATACAAAGCTCGGCAAAAGTATGCGTGATAGGAAAGACAATAGTAGACAATCTTTTTCCCGACGGAAGCGATCCGGTGGGAAAAATTATCCGTTTTAGCAAGATCCCTTTCCGAGTGGTAGGTGTGCTCAAGTCGAAAGGATACAATTCTATGGGACAGGATCAGGATGCAGTAGTACTTGCTCCCTACACAACGGTGATGAAACGTCTGCTTGCCGTTACCTATCTGCAAGGTATCTTCGCCTCCGCCCTCACCGAAGATATGACAGAATACGCTACGGATGAAATCAGCACGATTCTTCGTCGCAATCATAAGTTGAAGACCTCTGACGATGATGATTTCACCATTCGTACACAACAGGAATTGAGTACAATGCTCAACTCTACCACCGATTTAATGACCACCCTGCTTGCTTGTATTGCCGGCATCTCATTGGTTGTAGGCGGTATCGGAATTATGAATATCATGTATGTATCCGTCACGGAACGAACCCGTGAAATCGGTCTGCGAATGTCGGTCGGCGCACGAGGAATCGACATTCTGAGCCAATTCCTTATCGAAGCCATCATGATCAGTATCACAGGAGGAATCATCGGAGTGGTCATCGGCTGCGGAGCCAGTTGGATAGTCAAAAGCGTGGCGCATTGGCCTATCTATATCCAGCCGTGGAGTGTATTCCTCTCTTTTGCCGTCTGTACCGTCACCGGAGTCTTCTTTGGATGGTATCCTGCCAAAAAAGCAGCAGATTTAGACCCGATTGAAGCTATCAGATACGAATAAAGAGCTATCTTTGTCTTTATGAAACAAACCTTTACATCCGCACGTCGTCCCCTGGAGATACTGATACACATTATCAGCTGGGGGATTATGTTCGGTTTCCCGTTCTTTTTCGTAGAACGCGGAAACGGGAACATTAACTGGATGGCTTATATACGCCATTTTGCCGTACCGCTTTCTTTTATGATTGTGTTCTACATCAATTACTTCTTTCTGGTCCCCCGATATCTTTTTCAGAATCAATCAAAAAGATATATTGTCTACAACATTATCTTGTTGTGTATCATCGGGATACTGCTTCATCTCTGGCAAAGTCTGACATTCGATCCGTCATTTGAGAACAAGCCCAGACGTCCGGGTATGCCTCCGGGATGGTTGTTTTTCCTGCGAGATATGCTAAGCCTTGTTTTCACTATCGGATTGAGTGCCGCTATCCGTATGAGCGCACGATGGACGCAAAACGAGGCTGCCCGCAAGGAAGCGGAACGGAATCGCACGGAAGCCGAACTGAAAAATCTGCGCAATCAGTTGAACCCTCACTTTTTGTTGAATACTCTGAATAATATTTATGCTTTAATCGCATTCGATTCGGACAAAGCTCAACAAGCTGTGCAGGAACTGAGCAAATTGCTTCGATACGTATTATATGACAATCAGCAGACGTATGTCCCGCTCTGTAAAGAGGTTGATTTCATCCGTAACTATATCGAACTGATGCGTATCCGCCTGTCGGCTAATGTACAGATGAGTACTCAATTCGATATTCACCCAAACTGCCAGACACTGATCGCCCCGCTAATCTTTATTTCATTGATAGAAAATGCCTTCAAGCACGGTATCTCCCCTACCGAAGCTAGTTTCATCCACATTCATATTTCCGAGAACGACCAAGAAGTGATCTGCGAAATCCGCAATAGTAATTTCCCCAAGGAAGTGTGGGATAAAAGTGGTTCGGGCGTGGGGTTAGAACAAGTCAGCCGACGGCTGGAGATACTTTATCCGGGGGCTTACACTTGGTCGAAAGGCACTTCACGGGACGGGAAGTGTTACGAATCAAAATTGAGCATTAAGATCAAAGAGTAGAGAGAAAACATTAAGTATAGAATTTTATATTAATAGAATAGTAGTATGGTATTACGTTGTGCAATCGTAGATGATGAGCCTTTGGCTATCGGCCTTCTGGAAAGTTATGCAAACAAAACCCCGTTTCTGCAACTCGTAGGAAAATACTCCAGCGCTGTTCAGGCAATGAAAGAATTGCCTGGCGAGGAAGTTGACCTCTTGTTTCTGGATATCCAAATGCCCGAACTTAACGGACTGGAATTCTCAAAAATGGTGGATTCCCGTACCCGTATCGTATTCACTACCGCCTTTGGACAGTATGCCATCGATGGCTATCGTGTCAACGCACTTGACTATCTATTAAAGCCGATTTCATACATCGACTTCCTACAGGCAGCCAACAAAGCGCTTCAATGGTTCGAACTGGTTCAGAAGCCAGAAGAGATAGACAGTATTTTTGTAAAAAGTGACTACAAATTGGTACAAGTGGAATTAAAGAAAATCATGTATATCGAAGGATTAAAAGATTACATTAAAATCTATACGGAAGACGCCTCCAAGCCAATACTGTCCCTTATGAGTATGAAAGCAATGGAAGAACTTTTGCCTTCCAGCCGTTTTATACGTGTGCATCGCTCTTTCATCGTTCAAAAGGATAAGATACGTGTAATAGATCGTGGACGCATTGTTTTTGACAAAACATACATCCCCATCAGTGACAGTTACAAACAGGTTTTCCAAGCATTCCTTGATGAAAGAAGTTGATGATTCCCTATTTTATCGGTAAAAACGAGATTTTTGTCGATTATAGTTTGCCAAAACCTGTTTTATCCCTACCTTTGCAACGAACAGAAAGGGATTGTGAAATTCCAAGAATAGAATAGTTTAGTTAAGTCTAGTTTAGTTTTTGTGTTAAATAGCTCCCTCGTCAGCGGACGAACTAGGGAGCTATTTTTACATTATAAGAATATTATTGCACAAAATATTCATAATTTCCATAACTTTGCAACAATAAAATCTCACATAAATGGAATTTAACGTAGAGGAATTAAAAAGTGCACTTATTGAGAAGTGCAAAAGTGAAGGTATCTTGTATGCAATGGTAGCAGTAGACAGGCGAACCAAAGAGATCATTCTTCCTGATACTTTGCAAGGAGCCTTGAAGCACCCGGAGTACTTTGTATGTACTTGTAAAAAAGTAGAAGATAAATACATCGTGGAGGAGATTACAAAAGTGTAACTCTCCTCCGAACTCTTTATTATTTACGGTCGCCAATGTATAGCGCAGCTCCTTCATCTATAAACAGTTCCACATTTTGCGCATGATGAGCTACATAGGCTGCGGGCCCTACATCTCCCGACTGGCAGATTTCTTCTACCACATCAGCTTTACCCTTTCCGGTTATCAGGAAAATAACGTGACGGGCGTTCAATATCGGATAACCGGTCATTGCGATGCGCTTCTGCCCGTTACGGGGATTAATACTGACTACATAAACAGAAGCGGAAGTCAACAGTTCTTCTTGTCCGGGGAAAATGGAGGAAGTATGACCATCGTCTCCTGCACCCAACAGTATAATATCAAACTCTGGCCATCCCTGCTTGGACGGTACTTGTTGCTTGACCAACTCCGAATAACGGGCCGCTTCTTTCACCGGTTTGACTTCACCACGAATACGAAAGACATTCTCATAAGGAATGGGAGCTATTCCTAAAAGTAGATTACGCATCATTCCGTAATTGCTGTCCGAATCATCGGGGGGAACACAGCGTTCGTCTACCCAATAAATACACATACGATTCCAGGGGGTAGTTTCCATATATTCGTTCGCCCACAAATCGAACATTAGAGCAGGAGTACTGCCGCCGCTAACTGCGATATTGAATATTCTGTCCGGTTCATTATTCATGATTTCCATCAGACGGAGTATCAGTCCACGTGAAGTTTCAATGGACGAGGGAAAAACAGTTACTTTCATAATTCACAATATTGGTCTGTATTCGTCAAATTCTTACAAGGATTGGTCCAGTCAGCCCCGTGCTCATGCATCATCGCTTCACTTTCCAAAGGTCCCCACGTACCGACCGGATAACCGTAAAGCGGTGCGTCGGGATTCTCTTTCCAATAGCGAAGTACCGGATCGAAGAATGTCCATGAAGCCTCCACGGCGTCACTCCGGGTGAATAAAGTCGGATCGCCCTGAATGCAATCGTCTATCAGACGTGCGTAAGCGTCACCACTCGGCACTCCACCCAACTGGGCATAACTGAAATCCATTGTCACCTGACGGACTTCAAAGCCCGCACCAGGCACTTTCATGCCTATCTTGAGCACAATTCCTTCATTCGGTTGCAAACGAAGAATCAATTTATTCGCACGTGGGCAATTGCCACCTGAACAACGGAACATCTGATGAGGTGTCTCGCGGAAATGAACCACGATTTCCGTCACTTTAGTCGGCATTTGCTTGCCGGTACGGATGTAAAACGGAACACCGCTCCAACGCCAGTTACTGATACCCAGCTTCATGGCAATGTATGTTTCCGTACGCGAGTCGGGAGCTACCCCTTTCTCTTCACGATATCCTTTTTTAGTACCGGAAGAGGTATATTGCCCGCGCACAATATGCTCATTCAAATCTTCTTCATTCAGCGGTGTCAGAGACTCATATACTTTCACCACCTCATTACGGAAGTTATCCGCATTGAAGATAGCAGGAGGTTCCATAGCAGTAAGAGCTACAAGCTGAATCAAATGATTCTGTACCATATCCCGCAAAGCTCCCGCCGTTTCGTAGAATCCGCCACGTTGCTCGATTCCCAGATTCTCTACAGCGGTAATTTCTACGTAGTCGATATAATTCCTGTTCCAGAGAGGCTCGAAAATACCATTGGCAAAACGGAAAGCCAACACATTTTGCGCTGTCTCTTTACCGAGAAAATGGTCAATACGGTAAATCTGATGTTCTTCGAAAACAGAAGCATAAATTTTATTCAATTCACGTGCCGATTCGAGGTCGTAACCGAAAGGTTTTTCAACGATGATACGCGAATGGGGAGTATTCAGTCCTGCAGCTTTCAGATGCAAGGGAACAACACCGTAAAGTGAAGGCGGAGTGGCAAGGTAGAACAGCAGATTATCCGGATCCACCTCATTGGTCAACTCTACCAGACGTTGGCGGAGCATGGCATATCCTTCTTCCTTTGCCGGATCCATGGGCAAGTAACACAGATGCGAGATGAAAGCCTCCATCAGTGCCGCATCCTGTTCTTCGGATTTCACGAAAGTCCGAAGTTCACCTGATATATACGAGCGATAATCCTCGTCAGAATAAATCGTACGTCCGATACCCAGTATATGAAAATCACCTGTTAACCGCTTTTCACGGAAGAGCGAGTAAAGGGCAGGCATCAACTTACGTTTGGTAAGGTCGCCTGAGGCGCCAAAAATTATCATTGCGAATTTATCCATTGTCGCTTTTTATTTCTTAATTCATAAAATAGTCTTATTACTCCGAAAGACATCCTACTTACACATTATATGTGCCCGATTTCGTGTCACCGCCATGTCCTGTCCAGTTTTCGTGGAAGAACTGTCCGCGCAGTTCGTCTTTACGCTCAAAGGTGTGCGCACCGAAATAATCGCGCTGTGCCTGCACCATATTAGCGGGCAGATCGGCAGAAGTAAGCGAATAGAAGTAATTCAAGGCAGAAGAGAAAGCGGGAACAGGAAGTTCTTCTTTCATGGCTTCGGCTACAAGGCTCTTCCATCCGGAGAGTGACGCCTTCATTTCTTCCCTGAAATAAGGAGCCATCAGCAAATGTTTGGGCTTGTCGGTGGCTTCGAAGGCAGCGGCAATATCGTTCAGGAAAACACTGCGGATGATGCATCCGCCACGCCACATACGGGCGATGGAAGCCAGATCGAGCTGCCAGCCGAATGTATCGGAAGCACGTTGCAACACGGCAAATCCTTGAGCGTATGAGACGAGTTTGGAAGCATAAAGGGCAGAGAAGATATCCTTCACGAGCTCCACCTTATTATATATAGGTTGTGTATGTTGGCGCGGGAATTGGTGGGAAGCTTGATGGCGTAATTCCTTTTGTGCGGAAAGACTGCGCTCAAACACCGCAGTGGCAATCAGTCCCAACGGCATCCCGAGTTCCATAGCGTTGATAACCGACCATTTGCCGGTTCCTTTCTGTCCGGCCGCATCCAAAATCTTATCAATAAGATAACCTCCGGTCTTGTCTTTATGACGCAAGATGTTGGCTGTTATCTCGATAAGGTAACTGCGGAGTTTGCCCTCATTCCAACGGGAAAAGGCATCTGCCATCTCTTCATTATTCAAGTCGAGCAGTTTTTTCATCACCCAATATGCTTCGGCAATCAACTGCATATCACCATATTCGATACCGTTATGGATCATCTTTACAAAGTGACCGGATCCCGCAGGCCCTACCCACTGACAACAAGGAGTGCCGTCAGACGCTTTCGCCGCAATGCTTTGAAGAATAGGTTTCACTTCCGGCCATGCTTTTTCCGAGCCGCCGGGCATAATAGACGCTCCGTTCAAAGCTCCCTCTTCACCACCGGACACACCGCTGCCGACGAAAAGAAAACCTTTCAACTCGGCCAGTTTGACACGACGGTTGGTATCTTCGTAATTGGAGTTACCTCCATCGATAAGAATATCTCCGGGTGAAAGCAGAGGAAAAAGCTGTTCCATCAGTTCGTCTACCGGACTCCCGGCACGAACCATCATCATTATTTTACGGGGAGTAGCGATTGAATCTACAAAGTCCTTTATATCTGTGAATCCTTCAATGTTTTTGCCCTTCGCACGTCCGTTCATGAAACGATCCACCACTCCTTCTTCAACTCCCGGAACGGTACGGTTATAAACCGATACATTCCATCCTTTACTCTCCATGTTCAAAGCAAGATTCTCGCCCATTACAGCCAAGCCTATAAGTCCGATATCTGTTTTATTCTGATTTGCCATAACTTGTATATTTTGTAATATTGGTTACCATAGTAACAATTGAAACAGACATTTGTTCGCTATATTTAGATTAAAATATTATTTTTGCAATTAACTATATAGAAACAAGGATGAAGAAAATCAAAATCGGTTTATTAGCCCGCATTATTATCGCTATTATTCTAGGCATCGCCATCGGCACTTTTTTCCCGGCTCCTCTTGTCCGGATATTTGTAACATTCAACGGCATTTTCAGTGAATTTCTTAATTTCTCCATTCCGTTGATTATCGTCGGATTGGTCACTGTGGCTATTGCCGACATCGGTAAAGGCGCAGGAAAGATGTTGCTCGTCACCGCTCTTATCTCTTATTTCGCCACCCTGTTCTCGGGGTTCCTCTCTTACTTCACCGGAGTCACGGTATTCCCGTCATTGATTGAACCGGGCGTGCCGCTTGAGGAAGTGAGCGAGGCAAAAGGAATTCTTCCTTATTTCTCCGTTTCCATTCCTCCATTGATGAACGTAATGACAGCTTTGGTTCTCGCTTTCACATTAGGATTGGGATTAGCTTCGCTGAACAGCGATGCTCTGAAAAACGTAGCACGGGATTTTCAGGCAATCATCGTCCGTATGATCAGTGCGGTAATTCTCCCCTTGCTTCCGCTTTATATCTTCGGCATCTTCTTGAATATGACTCATTCGGGACAGGTGTACTCCATTCTGATGGTATTTATCAAGATTATCGGAGTCATTTTCATTTTGCATATCTTCCTGCTGGTCTTTCAGTATTCTATCGCAGCGCTGTTTGTACACAAAAATCCGTTCAAACTATTGGGGAAGATGATGCCTGCCTATTTCACGGCATTGGGCACACAATCATCGGCTGCCACTATTCCCGTGACACTGGAACAGACGAAAAAGAATGGTGTTTCGGCGGATATAGCCGGTTTTGTGATTCCGTTGTGCGCCACAATCCATCTGTCGGGAAGTACACTAAAAATCGTAGCCTGTGCTCTGGCACTGATGATGATGCAGGGAATGCCGTTCGACTTCCCACTCTTTGCCGGTTTTATCTTCATGCTGGGAATCACGATGGTAGCCGCACCGGGAGTTCCGGGCGGAGCCATCATGGCATCTTTGGGAATCTTGCAATCCATGTTGGGTTTCGATGAATCGGCACAGGCATTGATGATTGCTCTTTACATCGCTATGGATAGTTTCGGGACGGCCTGCAATGTGACCGGTGACGGAGCTATCGCACTGATTATCGACAAAATGATGGGAAAAACTGTGCTGAATAACCATGCTGAAAAATAAATAGAATGTGGCTTGCATGGGTCACAAAAAATACCGACATTTGCACCCATATTTTTGATTTATTAAATAATAGCGTATGAAAAAAGCCCTAATATCAGGCATTACCGGGCAGGATGGTTCTTATCTTGCCGAGTTTCTATTGCAAAAAGGTTATGAAGTGCACGGTATTCTCCGTCGTTCTTCTTCGTTCAATACCGGACGTATTGAACATTTGTATTTTGACGAGTGGGTACGCGACATGAAACAGAAACGTACGATCAATCTGCATTATGGGGATATGACAGATTCTAGTTCGTTAATCCGAATCATTCAACAGGTGCAACCGGATGAAATCTACAATCTCGCTGCTCAAAGCCACGTGAAAGTTTCATTCGATGTTCCGGAATACACAGCCGAGGCGGATGCTGTCGGTACGTTGCGTATGCTCGAAGCTGTACGCATTCTGGGATTGGAAAAGAAAACCCGCATCTATCAGGCTTCCACTTCCGAATTGTTCGGTAAGGTGCAGGAAGTTCCACAGAAAGAGACAACTCCGTTCTATCCCCGTTCTCCGTATGGGGTAGCCAAACAATATGGTTTCTGGATTACCAAGAATTATCGTGAAAGCTACGGTATGTTTGCCGTAAACGGTATTCTGTTCAACCACGAGAGCGAACGTCGCGGCGAGACTTTCGTTACCCGTAAAATTTCTCTGGCTGCCGCACGTATCGCACAAGGTGAACAAGACAAACTATATCTGGGTAATCTGGATGCACGCCGCGACTGGGGATATGCCAAAGATTACGTGGAATGTATGTGGCTGATTCTGCAGCATGACGTTCCGGAAGACTTCGTGATTGCTACCGGCGAGATGCACACCGTGCGCGAATTTGCGACATTGGCATTCAAAGAAGCCGGTATCGAACTTCGTTGGGAAGGTGAAGGCGTGAACGAGAAAGGCATTGACGTGGCTACCGGAAAGGCTTTGGTAGAAGTAGATCCTAAATATTTCCGTCCATCGGAAGTTGAACAACTACTTGGTGACCCCACAAAAGCTAAGACTTTGCTGAACTGGAATCCGCGCAAGACTTCATTTGAAGAACTGGTAAGTATCATGGTACGCCACGATATGGAGAAAGTAAAACGAATGATTGCTACCAAACATTAAATGAATTTCATTTCACCACAGAGGACACGGAGGGCACAGAGGAAAACATAAAATCCTCCGTGTCCTCTGTGTCCTCTGTAGTGAACAAATAAAAGATAGAATGGAAAAGAATGCAAAGATATATGTAGCAGGACATCACGGTCTTGTGGGATCTGCTATCTGGAAAAATTTGCAGGATAAAGGATATACCAATCTGGTAGGCCGCACCCACAAGGAACTCGATCTATTGGATGGCGTAGCTGTCCGTAAATTCTTCGATGAAGAACAGCCGGAATATGTTTTCCTTGCCGCTGCTTTCGTAGGTGGTATCATGGCAAACAGTATCTACCGTGCTGACTTTATCTACAAGAATCTGCAGATTCAACAGAATGTAATCGGTGAGAGCTTCCGCCATAATGTGAAGAAACTGCTGTTCTTAGGCAGCACGTGCATTTATCCGCGTGATGCGGAACAGCCGATGAAAGAAGATGTATTGCTTACTTCTCCGCTGGAATATACCAACGAGCCGTATGCAATCGCCAAAATCGCCGGATTGAAGATGTGCGAAAGTTTCAACCTGCAATATGGCACGAATTATATCGCTGTCATGCCGACAAATCTCTACGGTCCGAATGATAATTTCGATTTGGAACGTAGCCATGTACTGCCTGCCATGATCCGGAAAATCCATCTGGCACATTGCCTGAAAGAGGGTAACTGGGAAGCTGTACGCAAGGATATGAACCTGCGTCCGGTAGAAGGTGTCAACGGAGACAGTCCGAAAGAAGAAATTCTAGCTATTCTGCAAAAATACGGAATCAGCGAAACGGAAGTCACTCTTTGGGGTACAGGTACTCCGCTTCGCGAGTTTCTTTGGAGCGAGGAAATGGCTGATGCAAGTGTATTCGTCATGGAACATGTGGACTTCAAAGACACGTATAAGGAAGGCGACAAGGACATCCGCAACTGCCATATCAATATCGGCACGGGAAAGGAAATCACTATCCGCCAACTGGCTGAACGCATTGTAGAAACTGTCGGCTATCAAGGTAAACTGACCTTCGACAGCAGCAAACCGGACGGCACTATGCGCAAGCTGACCGATCCTTCGAAACTGCACTCTTTGGGGTGGCACCACAAAATTGAAATCGAGGAAGGCGTACAAAGAATGTACGAATGGTACTTGAAATAGGGAATTCCAAGAATCCGTCAATATGCTATAAGCAGAATTTGTTTTGCTTATAGCATATTTTTTTATTATAGCATAATGAAATTAGCTATCACCATAATCTTTCCTTCTACCAGCCTGTCGCAATCTCACTACATCACCCTTCCCCCATTTTCAAAAATTCTTCCCTCTTAATTCTTCATTCTTAATTTAATTGCTATATTTGCACAATTTAATATCAAATGTGCAAAAAACAATGGAACAAAGTTTTATAGCTTACATTGAGAATAGTATCAAGAATAATTGGGATCTGGATGCCCTGACCGATTATAAGGGCGCCACCTTACAGTATAAAGACGTAGCTCGCAAAATAGAGAAACTCCATATCATTTTCGAGGAAAGCGGAATCCGCAAGGGAGACAAGATTGCCGTTTGCGGAAGAAACAGTTCGCATTGGGGTGTGACGTTCCTCGCCACATTGACATACGGAGCGGTTATCGTCCCTATTCTTCATGAATTTAAGGCGGACAACGTCCACAATATCGTCAACCATTCCGAAGCGAAATTACTGCTTGTAGGCGATATGGTATGGGAAAACCTGAACGAGTCGGCAATGCCTCTATTGGAAGGTATTCTGATGATGAATGACTTCACTTTGCTAGTTTCACGCAGCGAACGCCTGACATACGCCCGCGAGCATCTGAACGAGATGTTCGGCAAGAAATTCCCTAAAAACTTCCGTAAAGAACACGTCGCTTATCATAAGGACGAGCCGGAGGAGCTGGCTGTCATCAATTATACTTCGGGAACAACGAGCTACTCAAAAGGGGTTATGCTCCCCTACCGCAGTTTGTGGTCAAATACGAAGTTCGCCTACGAAGTACTCGACTTGAAGGCTGGAGACAAGATTGTATCTATGCTTCCGATGGCGCATATGTATGGTCTGGCATTCGAATTCCTTTATGAATTTTCCGTCGGTTGCCACATCTACTTCCTGACCCGTATGCCTAGTCCGAAGATAATCTTCCAGGCTTTCGAAGAGGTAAAACCGAATCTGATTGTCGCTGTTCCGCTTATCATCGAAAAGATTATCAAGAAGAGTGTACTTCCGAAACTGGAAACTCCGGCAATGAAGATTTTGCTGAAAGTGCCTATCATCAACGATAAGATTAAAGCTACGGTACGCGAAGAGATGATTAAGGCGTTCGGAGGAGAATTTAAGGCGGTAATCGTAGGAGGTGCCGCTTTCAATCAGGAGGTTGAACAGTTCCTGAAAATGATCGATTTCCCTTATACCGTAGGATATGGAATGACGGAATGCGGTCCGATCATCTGTTACGAAGACTGGAGGAGGTTCAAACCGGGTTCTTGCGGAAAAGCCGTACCCCGTATGGATGTACAGGTCCTTTCCTCCGACCCGGAAAATATCGTTGGCGAAATCGTTTGTAAGGGTCCTAACGTAATGCTGGGATACTACAAGAATGAGGAAGCTACCAGAGAAGTGATCGACAAAGACGGTTGGCTGCATACCGGTGATCTGGCTTTGATGGATGCCGAAGGAAATGTTACCATCAAAGGACGTAGCAAGAACCTTCTGTTGGGCGCCAGTGGACAGAATATCTATCCGGAAGAGATAGAAGATAAATTAAACAATCTGCCGTATGTATCCGAAAGCATTATCGTTCAGCAGAATGAGAAACTTGTCGGTTTGGTTTATCCGGATTTCGACGACGCTTTCGCACACGGTCTGAAGAATGAAGACATCGAGCGGGTGATGGAAGAAAACCGGGTGGCATTGAATGCCATGTTACCGACGTACAGCCAGATTTCAAAGATGAAGATATACCCGGAAGAGTTTGAAAAGACACCGAAGAAGAGTATCAAACGATACTTGTATCAGGAGGCTAAAGGATGAAAATGAAGAAAACAATACTCACGGCAGCTATACTGATGGCTGCCGTTTGTCTGCCTGCACAGAACAAAAGTGCCGGTATTAATCTTTCTATCTGGAAAGATATTTGTACGCAACCGTATGACAGTACACAGACGACTTATGTGAATATCGGTCTTTTGTCTACTATGAATCGCCTGAATGGTGTAGGCATCAATGCGCTGGGAAGTGTTGTTCATGGAGATATGAACGGCGTACAGATTACAGGACTGGCTAACCTGGCCGGTGGGACAATGCGAGGCGTGCAGATAGCAGGTATAAGCAATATCAGCGGTAACAATACGATCGGACTCTCCGCAGCCGGACTGGTAAATATTACCGGAGACGGGACACGGGGGGTGGTTATATCCGGACTGACTGGTATCGGTGGAGATAACACCGCAGGAGTTATGATGAGCGGTTTTATGAATGTTACCGGGAATATGGCTTCAGGCTTACAGTTTTCCGGTGCGGCGAATATCACCGGACAGAGTTTCAACGGCATGATTACTTCCGGTCTTCTGAATGTGGTAGGTGAAAATATGAATGGCCTGCAGATAGCAGGTATCGCCAACATAACCGGGACACAGCTACGTGGAGTTCAAATGGCATTGTGCAACTATGCCACACAAGTTCGCGGCCTTCAGATCGGTCTGGTCAATTACTATAGGGAAGACTTGAAAGGTTTCCAGCTGGGACTGGTTAATGCCAATCCCGACACCAAAGTACAGATGATGGTATACGGGGGGAATGTGACTCCTGCCAATATCGGGGTACGTTTCAAGAATCAGTTGTTTTATACGATTCTTGGAGCCGGATCTATGTATCAGGGATTAAATGATAAGTTTTCGGCGAGCGCTTCCTATCGTGCAGGATTATCTTTTCCTATCTATAAAGGATTATCCATTAGCGGCGACTTAGGTTATCAGCATATCGAAACTTTCGACAATAAGGATGAAGTGATTCCCGGACGTCTATATGCGCTACAAGCACGCGCTAATCTGGAATATCAGCTAACCAAGAAATTCGGTATCTTCGCAACGGGCGGTTATGGCCTAACCAGATTCTATAATAAATCCGGCAATTACGATAAAGGAGCGATTATAGAGGCAGGCATTGTCCTTTTCTAATATAAATCCTGCATATATAGCATTTATTCTCTTGCTTTACTAAAAGCATTTCGTTCCACAGTTGTTTCCCTTTCGTTCCACAAATATGGAACGAAAGGGAAACAACTGTGGAACGAAAAGATAATAACTGTGGAACGAACCACTCGTTGCACTGAAAATTATTGAATGTCACATGGCAAAGAAGTAACCTTCATTCAGACCTTTTCCTTTATCAGACCGGTACGATAAGCAACGAGCAACTTCTTCAAGTCCTGTATTTGAGTTACCAATTCTTTTCCCTTATCGGTGTCTTTCACCATCATCCGTTGCGAATTAAATTCCAATACGAAATTGGTAGATTTGATATCCAGTCCCTCTTCGATAGCTTTCTGACGAGACTGGAACGGTTCGTGCTGTACAAGCTGCATACCGTGAGAATGGTAGACAAGTGTATATCCGGCAATTCCCGTTTCCGGCTGATAGGCTTTGGAAAATCCTCCGTCGATAACGAATAGTTTGCCATTGGCCTTCATCGGCTGTTCTCCTTGAATAGTCTTCACAGGCACATGACCGTTTATTATATGCGAATGAGGACCTAAAGCTCCAAACTCGGCCAGTATCTGATCACAAATATCCTCCCGATTGCGCAATGTATAATAATATCCTTTCTTCTCTTTATGCATTTCTTTGTCTTCCAGGAAATAGCGTTCAAAAGTAGCCATCTTATCCTTATCAAATAAAGGCGCATCCGGACCACACCACATATACCAAATATAATCCATCGCAAATTCCTTATCCTCCTCTCCCTCTTCGTCGAAGTAGGCGGTACGGATCAGTTGATCGGCCTTATCCAGAAGTTTGTGTCCCCAATACTCTTTTCCGCGTATCTTGACATGCTTAAAGCTACCGTCCTCATTCAAAGGCACGGAAGCGTGATAAAGAAGATTGGAGTTGGATACCAGATACATCCCGCCGTAAGTAAACAGGCAACGCATATGCTTCTTCAATTTCTCGCTATTCATAAATGAATAATGAATCTTATCCACAAGCTCACGTTCTTCATCCGTCAAGCGGTAAGGATTGGCGGGATCTACCGTTGGAAAGTTCGTGTCACGAAGGGCATACTCCTTACCTTCGTAGACAAAGACACCACGCTCAAAATCTATCTTCTCCAACAATTTACGATTTGCCATTCCAAACTCCGGACGGCGGTCGATGATCTCGGCTTCCAGCTTAAACTGGATAATAGTGATCGCCTTGTGCATCTGAGTAATCAAGCGCAACGTTTTCTCATTATAATGAGTATCGGCAAAATTCATTTTCGGCATGAAAATGGTGCAAGGATCATCAGCGTAAGTATCCATAGCAAAGGTAGCAAGCGGCAGCAGATTGATTCCGTAACCGTCTTCAAGTGTAGCCAGATTACCATATCGCATAGACATACGTATCACATTGGCTATGCAACTGTCATTGCCGGAAGCGGCGCCCATCCACAGAATATCGTGATTGCCCCATTGAATATCGAAATTATGATAATTGCACAAGGTATCCATAATGATATGCGCTCCCGGTCCGCGATCATAGATGTCGCCTACGATATGAAGTGAATCGATTGTCAAACGCTGAATCAGATTACACATGGCAATGATAAAATCATCGGCACGCTTTGTCGTGATAATCGTACTGATAATCACATTGATATAGGCATGCTTGTTCGGCTCGATAGATGACTCGTGCAACAATTCCTGTATGATATACGAGAATTCGGCAGGCAATGATTTACGTACCTTGGAACGGGTATACTTGGAAGATACGTTCTGACAGACTTTTACTAACTGGTTCAGAGTGATCAGATACCAATCGTCCAAATCCTTCTCACGGGCCTTCACCAGTTGAAGTTTTTCTTCGGGATAGTAAATCAACGTGCAGATCTCTTTTTTCTCGGCCTCGCGAAGCGTATTGCCGAATATCTCATTTACCTTACGTTTTACTGCACCGGAAGCATTCTTCAGCACATGTTGGAAAGCTTCATATTCACCATGTACATCTGTCAGGAAATGCTCCGTCCCTTTAGGTAGGTTCAAGATAGCCTCCAGATTGATTATTTCCGTACTTGCATCGGCAATAGTAGGAAAACTTCGGGAAAGCAGTTGCAGATAACGCAGATCGTTCACAATGCTTTCAGGAGTTATGTTACTTTGAGCAGTCATTTCTATTTAATCACAAATTACTAAAATCAAATTACCATTTATCGGCTCACAATCCATTGTTCTAATCTCCAAACTTACGTTTTTCGATTATTCGCGATAAATATAATACTTTTTTATTTATCCGGTTATTATTTTTTATTCAAAGTTTCATTTTTCAGCCCAAGAAGAACATCAGAAGTACTTGTGCGATAATCACCCGCAGGAACATACAGAGCGGATATACCGTCGCATAAGCCACAGAAGGGTTATCACCGGGTATTGTATCATTAGCGTAATTCAACGCCATCGGATTGGCCATACTTCCACACAACATCCCTGCCAGGGAACCGAAATCTATTTTCATCAATTTCAAAGCGATAACGGCCACCAGGACAACAGGTACAAAAGTGATCGTAAATCCTAAAGCTACCCACAGCAGCCCTTCGGGACGAAACA
>ENA-ORUA01000373-ORUA01000373.1-human-gut-metagenome-genome-assembly--contig:-NODE-373-length-48955-cov-5.511922_pt1 | contig 48955 bp, 56 predicted proteins | sample MGYA00242076_ERZ509201 | MGnify/ENA primary metagenome ERZ509201 (study PRJEB26280, sample SAMEA2338863) | human gut metagenome | biome: human gut; feature: human-associated habitat; material: faeces...
CCGTTTTTCTTTTCATAAACCTATAAGATCACGACTTGTGAGAGGACGCTTATATCTGCCCTTCACACCCTAAGAAAGCACCACAGAATCTGCGACACTACGTCAATTAAACTCTGGTTAAGCCGCAGCTTTCCTGCCGAAGAGCTTTTTCAGACAACTGAATGCAACCATAACACCAAGTACCATAAGAAGTACGGCAACAACAAATTGAAGTCCGTCTACAAGAAGTGTTGCATTACCGCTCATGAAGTTGCTGACAAGGGCAATTGTTTTCTGAATCAGAGCAGTGAACGTAACTGCCAGCATAACAAACATTGGAATGTAAAGTGTCCATCCGGTACGACCGGTTGTTTTTAAGAAAACCGCTAAGGCGATCAATACAAGTGCTGCAAGCAGCTGGTTTGCAGAGCCAAACAGCGGCCAAACGTTGCTGTATCCGCCGAGTGTCAGCAAATATCCGAAAAACAGTGTGATCACAGTTGCAAAATATTTATTTGTCAGTACACGCTGTACCGGTGTCATATCTGCAGGATCGGTGGAATCTCCGTAGAACAATTCCTGGAAAGACATACGTCCGATTCTTGCAACAGAGTCAAGGGATGTCAGTGCAAGTGCAGATACACACATGGTCATAAATACAGTTGCAACGGTAACAGGGACACCGAGTTTTTCAAGGAATCCTGCGACACCGGAGGAGAAGATGGAGAATGGAGTTCCATCCGGTTTTGTTCCGTTTACGGCGACTGCGCCGACAACAACTAAGGAGACGATACCGAGTAAGGATTCTACGACCATGGCACCATAACCGACCATAGGCATATCTTTTTCGCTGCTGATCGTCTTAGAGGATGTTCCGGAAGATACCAGACTGTGGAAACCGGAAACAGCACCGCAGGCGATCGTTACGAATAAAGTAGGGAATAAACTGCTTCCACCTACATTGAATCCGCTGAATGCATTTAACTGCATGGAAGGATGTGCAACAATGACACCGACAACGGCACCGATGATCATACCGAGTAACATGAATGTTGTCATGTAATCTCTAGGCTGCATTAAAAGCCACATTGGCATAACAGATGCTAAGAACAGGTAAGCCATTACGATGTAGATCCATGCAGTTTTGGTCGTGCAGATTGGGAATTTCATACCGATGATGAACATAACGACTAAAAGTACAATTGCAACGATTGCTTTTATCACTTCGTTCATCCTGCTTCCAAGGTGTTTCTGGATCACACCGAAGATAACAGCGACAGCGATAAATAACATGGAAATCGAAGCGGCGGCAGAATTGGCGTAAGAGGTTGCATCTGTCATACCTTCAACTCCGGTTCCGACAAATGTTCCGGCAACCATATCTGTAAATGCTGCGATTACTAATAAAGTAAATAACCAGCAGAATAACATGAAAAGTTTCCGGCCTGTTTTACCGATGTACTTCTCAATGATCATACCCATGGATTTACCTTCATTTTTTACGGATGCATATAAAGCACCGAAGTCCTGTACAGCACCGAAGAAAAGTCCGCCGATGATGAGCCAGAGCAATACCGGAACCCATCCAAAAACAGATGCAAGGATCGGACCTGTGACAGGACCTGCACCTGCGATGGAAGAAAACTGATGTGAGAATACGGTAAATTTGGAGGAGGGAACATAATCTTCGCCATCCTCATGTGTGTAAGCGGGGGTTTTGGCATTTGGGTCGATTCCCCATTTCTTTGCAAGCCAGCGTCCGTAGAAGAGGTAGCCTGCACCAAGTGCAACGATACCGATTAAAACAATAACTAAACCATTCATAACTTTTTTCCGCCTTAAGGCGGCTCCTTTCTGAAAATGTATTTTTTCTGGGAACAAAATACATTGTGCAAAGTGGAAACAATGGGATTCACGTCCTGCGCACAGTCTGCTGGCATGAAAAAAAGCCTTCATCTCCGGATATATTCATATCTCAAAGACGAAGGCTTAAGCTTCCGCGTTACCACTTTGTTTGCCGTAAAATACGACCTCTCTGTCTTATCTTTGTGGGCAGATGCCTACAACAATAAGCTTCTAAATAACGGTAGAATACCGGTGACACCTACTATGAAAATTCAGTGCACTGCTCGCAGAGGATAGTTCCTGAAGCTGTATACTGCCTTACACCAACCGGCAGCTCTCTGTGATACAGGTTGCTCAGATAACCTTGTTCTGTTCGTTGCATTTTGTTCTCTGTTTGAATAACAAAATAGCACTTTGATCTGGTAAAGTCAATGGTCCATTTTTAATCTGTTTTATTGATTTATTTTAATCGTTACTGTTCACTCGTATCTCGTTCCAGTAATTTTTATTCCGCATTTAAAGAACTCATATAGTCTGTAACGGAATCAAGGTTTGCATAAATGGTTTCCATAGGCTTGTTTGCCTCATAAGCACTGTATCCGGAGTAACCGGCCCAGCCGATGATACCGGCAGCGACAAGACAGCCAGCGACATAACCGGCGATACGCATTCTCTTTTCCTTTGCCATAATTTTCTTACGATTCTTTTTTTCTTCTTTATAACGGTCTACTTTTGCCTGACTCATAATCAATCTCCTAACTTCTTAAACTTTCTTCACTATACTGCATTTTACTGGAAAAATCAATGAAATTTGGTAGAAACAGAAATGAACTTTATGACAAAAATATATCGCAGTCATAAAATATTCGAATAACAGTCGGGATGTTATTTCTTGCACTTTATACGAAAATTGGATAGAATAGTACTGTTCGGATCGTACATGGACATTTTACTGCAAAGGTACGAAAGAATGAGATTTTCAAATGTGCAAAATGATAGAAAGATGGGGATAGAAAAAGATGAGTCTTGCGGACAAAATTTTTGTAAATATGTGTAAAGATATTTTAGAGAACGGGACAAGCACGGAGGGCGAGAAAGTCCGCCCACACTGGGAAGATGGAACGAGTGCCTACACGATCAAAAAATTCGGTGTGGTCAACCGTTACGATCTCTCAAAAGAGTTTCCGGCAATTACATTAAGAAAAACTGCCATCAAAACATGTACGGAAGAGATGCTTTGGATCTGGCAGAGAAAATCAAATAACATCCATGATTTGAACAGTACCGTATGGGATGAATGGGCAGACGAAGATGGTTCCATTGGAAAAGCATATGGATACCAGTTAGGAGTAAAACATCAGTATAAAGAAGGCATGATGGATCAGGTTGACCGCGTGATTTATGATCTGAAACATAATCCGTTCAGCCGCCGCATTATGACAAATATTTACGTGCACCAGGATCTTCATGAAATGAATTTATATCCGTGTGCCTACAGTATGACATTTAATGTGACACACAAGGAGGGAGATGAAAAGCTGACATTGAATGCTATTTTGAATCAGCGTTCCCAGGATGTGTTAGCGGCAAATAACTGGAATGTGTGTCAGTATGCGGTATTAATGCATATGCTGGCGCAAGTGTGTGATATGCAGGTCGGCGAGCTGGTACATGTTATTGCGGATGCGCACATTTATGACCGTCATATTCCGATTATTAAGGAACTGATCGGGAGAGAGCAGCACCCGGCACCAAAATTCACATTAAACCCGGAAATCAAAGATTTTTATCAGTTTACGACAAAAGATATTACCATTGAGGATTATGTGACGGGACCGCAGATCAAAAATATTCCGATCGCAGTATAAGCCTGACTGGAATATTTTATGAGAGGATAAAAGACAGGATAAAATAACACAGCACTGACAAGTGATACAGAGTGAAAAGTTGGAGGAAATATGAATTTAATCGCAGCTGTAGATAAAAACTGGGCAATCGGATGTAAGAATAAACTGCTGGTGAGTATTCCGGCAGACATGAAGTTTTTCCGTGAGACGACAACCGGGAAAGTGGTCGTCATGGGAAGAAAAACGTTGGAGAGTTTTCCAAACGGACAGCCTCTCAAAAAAAGAGTGAACATCGTGCTGACGCATGATAAAAATTTTAAGGCGGGAGATGCCATTATCGTTCATTCGATGGAAGAATTGCGGGAAGAGTTAAAGAAATATCCAAGTGAGGATATTTATGTGATCGGTGGAGAGACCATTTATAAACAGCTTCTCGATGACTGTGATGTGGCGCATATCACAAAGATTGACTATGCGTTTGAGGCAGATGCCTATTTCCCGAATCTCGATGAGATGCCGGAGTGGAAAATCACGCAGGACAGTGAGGAACAGACTTATTTTGATTTGGAATATTATTTTTATAAATACGAGAAGAATAAATAATATCAATAAAGTTGTTAAAATATATCATACCAAAAAGATGAAAATTGATTTATAATTGCTAAAACCCAGACAGAGAGACTGCTGGGTTTTACCTTTACTTGAACGAGGAGTTTCCTGATAGGAAAAAGAAAAAAATGGAAAATTTTATCTATAGTATCAACGTGACAATGCCGATTTTTCTGGTCATGGTGATCGGATACATTTTAAAGCAGATCGGAATGCTGAATGATAACTTTGTCACAGTGGCAAATAAGTTCAATTTCAAGGTCACGCTTCCGTTTATGCTGTTTAAGGACATTGCAGGCGTTGATATTAAAGCAGTATTTGATATTAAATATGTGCTTTTCTGTGCGATCGTGAGTACCATCTGTTTCTGGGGGGTATGGGGTACAGCAAAGCTTCTGGTGCGGGACAAAACGATCCGCGGGGCATTTGTACAGTCGTCTTTCCGTGGAAGTGCGGCGGTTATGGGGCTGGCTTTTATCCAGAATATCTACGGTTCCTCTGCAATGGGACCGCTGATGATCGTCAGTGCAGTGCCGCTCTATAATATTTTTTCTGTAATCGTGCTGACATTTGAGGCAAATGACAGCACAGGAATCGACAAGAAAGCAAAGATCCGGCAGGCGGGGATCAATATATGTAAGAATCCGATCATTTTAAGTATCCTGGCAGGACTGATCGTGGGACTGCTTGGGATCCAGTTCCCGACGCTGGTAAATAAAACGGTCAGCAACGTGGCGCAGATGGCAACCCCACTGGCACTGATCACGATCGGAGCCGGATTTGAGGGAAGAAAAGCGCTGGCGAAGATCGCACCGACCATGGCGGCTTCTACGATCAAACTGGTGCTTCAGCCACTTGTTTTTCTGCCGGTTGCTGCATGGATGGGATTTTCCGGGGAGAAGATGATTGCAATTCTGATCATGCTGGCATCTCCGACTACGCCGAGCTGTTATATTATGGCAAAGAGCATGAACAATGATGAAGTGCTGACGGCAAGCGTTATTGTAACAACGACATTGATGGCGGCGTTTACGTTGACCGGATGGATTTTTTTGCTCAAAACATTAGGTTATATCGGTTAGTCAGAGGAAAAAGATACACAGTCAGCAGAAAGTATCATTTTATGAAAGCACAGATTATTTTGAAGTATAAATGGAAAGGGTAAGACAGAAAGATGGATATTACAGGTAGAAAATTATTTGTCAAGGCATTACAGGAAGAGGGTGTCGATACAATTTTCGGTTATCCGGGTGGAACGGTGACGGATCTTTTTGATGAATTATATAAACAGGATGAGATTGAAATTGTCTTACCAAGACATGAGCAGGGACTTTTACATGAGGCAGAGGGATATGCAAAATCGACAGGAAAAGTGGGTGTCTGCCTGGTGACCAGCGGTCCCGGTGCAACGAACATCATGACAGGACTTGCAGATGCACATTATGACAATATTCCGCTTGTCTGTTTTACCGGACAGGTGCCGTTAAGCCTGATCGGAAACGATGCTTTTCAGGAAGTTGACATTGTCGGAATGACAAGAAGTATCACAAAGTATGGTGTGACGGTCAGAGACCGCAAGGATTTAGGAAAGATCATTAAGATGGCCTTTCACATTGCAAGCACAGGAAAACCGGGACCGGTCTTAATTGATCTTCCAAAGGATATCCAGACGGCGAGCGGACCGGCGGAATATCCGGACAGCGTGCAGATCCGTGGATATAAACCGAATGAGAGCGTGCATATCGGGCAGTTGAAAAAAGCATACAAACTGTTAAAGTCAGCAAAGAAACCATTGATCCTCGCTGGCGGCGGTGTCAATATTGCAAAAGCAAATGAGCTGTTGAAAGAATTTGCAGAGAAAATGAATGTTCCGGTTGTGACGACCATTATGGGAAAGGGTGCGATTGTCACAACGCATCCGCTTTATATCGGAAATACGGGAATGCATGGAAAATATGCAAGCAATAAAGCAGTCAGCGAGTGTGATGTTTTATTTTCCATCGGAACAAGATTTAACGACCGTATTACCGGAGATCTGAATGAATTTGCACCAAAAGCAAAAATTGTACATATTGACGTGGACACTGCTTCCATTTCCAGAAATGTTGTGGTAGACGTTCCAATCGTATCGGATGCAAAACTTGCCCTGGAAAAATTGCTGGAATGGGCAGAACCAAAGGATACGGCTGCATGGCAGGAGAGAATTAAGGCATGGGATGAAAAGAATCCACTTGAGATGCGCAGAGACCGCGGCATGACACCACAGATGATCATGGAACACATCAACCATACGTTTGACGAGGCGGTTTTTGTCACGGATGTAGGACAGAACCAGATGTGGGCAACGCAGTATCTGGATATTGACGAAAAACGCCAGATGATCACTTCCGGCGGGCTTGGAACAATGGGATTCGGTTTTCCTGCGGCGATCGGTGCAAAGATTGGAAACAGGGATACGGAGGTAGTCTGTGTCACCGGTGATGGCGGTTTCCAGATGAACATTCAGGAGATGGCAACAGCGATCGTGCAGGGGACACCGGTTATCATCTGCCTGCTCAATAACCAGTATCTTGGCATGGTCCGCCAGATGCAGCAGCTTTTTTATGGCAAACGCTATTCCGCAGTATGCTTAAGAAAGAGAAGAAGCTGTCCGGCAAACTGCAAGGGACCAAATGAAGCATGCCCTCCATATACACCGGATTTTGTTGCACTTGCAGAAAGCTATGGTGCGCATGGCATCCGTGTAGAGCGGGAAGAAGACATTCAGGCAGCTTTGGATAAAGCGAGAACTTACAAAGATGCACCGACAGTCATTGAATTTCTGATCTCTTCGGATGAGATCGTGCTTCCGATGGTAAAGGGCGGAAATCCGATGAGCGAGATGATTTTGAAATAGGCGGATACAGATATGGTGAGAGAGGAAAATATCATGAAAGACAGATGGATTGCACTATATGTAGAAAATCAGGTTGGTGTTCTGGCAAAGGTTTCCGGTCTTTTTTCCGGGAAATCATACAATTTGCAGAGTCTGACAGTTGGCACGACAGAGGACGAGACGGTTTCCCGTATGACCATCTGCGTTACCAGTGATGACATAACATTTGAACAGATCAAAAAGCAGCTGAACCGTATGGTCGAAGTAATCAAAGTCATTGATCTGACAGATGTACCGATTCATATGAAAGAGATTCTGTTCGCAAAGGTTCTCCGTGTGAATGCTGCGGAAAAAGAAGAAGTATTCCAGATCGCACAGGTGTTTAATGTGCAGGTGGCAGATATCGGAAATGACAGTGTCCTGCTGGAATGCAAACTGACTGCCCATAGAAATAACGAGCTGATCGCACTGTTGAAATCGAAATTTAAGATGATTGAGGTAGTGCGCGGCGGAGCAGTAGCAATTGAATCCATCAGTACAAGCTGTAGATAATAAAATTTTTCGAAAATTATAGCAAAAGTAATGTACAACTTAAATACCCTGTGATATAATAAAAATGTTTTGAAATGTAGTATTAAAAACTACGTTGGAAAACGTATATTTAAGAATAAGAAGTCATAAAGCTATTTTGCAGATGACAGTAGTAAATAAACGAGGTATTTATGATGCAGAAAAAAGTACAGATCATCAGTGATGGTTCCCTGGATCTCTCACAGGAACTCACAAAGGAAAAAGATATTGAGGTTGTTCCATTTTACGTGTCCTTTGACAGTGAAACGTATCAGAAGGAAATGGTAGAAGTCGGTGTCAGGGAATTCTATCAGGAAATGGTGGATCACCCGACTGTTTTCCCAAAGACATCCATGCCATCCGTGCATGATTATTATGAGGTGTTTGAAAAACATGCGAAGGAGCAGCTGCCGGTCATCTGTATCTGTATCACCAGAAAATTCAGTGGCTCCCTGCAGTCTGCGACAACTGCAAAAGATATGATATTAGAGGAATACCCGGATGCACAGATCACGGTCATTGATTCTACAGTCAATACTGTGCTGCAGGGATTATATGTATTAGAGGCATGCAGACTGCGCGATATGGGCTTAGAGTATCAGCAGATTGTAGATGCGTTACTGCCAATCCGTGAGACAGGAAGAATTTTTTTCACGATCGGAAGTATTGACTATTTAAAACATGGCGGAAGGATTGGAAAATTAGCCGGGATTGCAGCCAGTGCATTAAAAATCAAACCTCTGATCACGTTAAAAGAAGGTGAAATCTTTAATTCCGGCATTACAAGAAATCGTCTTAAATCCATGAAAAAAGTTGTGGATATGACAAGGGAATATTTAGATGAAGTCAATGCAAAACCGGGAGAGTACAGTTTCTGCATCGGTTATGGATATGATTATAACGAAGCACTGGAGTTTCGAGAGATGTTAAAGGATCTGGTCAAAGAACGTCTTGGAATTGATGAGATTGGTATTTACCAGATCGGTGCAACCATTGGAGTGCACACAGGACCATATCCGATCGGGATCGGAATTATAAAGCATGCATTGACAGAGTAACTGATATGTACCCCTTTTACTGGACATCCAGTGAAAGGGGTACATATCATATCAGGGCGATTTAGTTCCTGTTTCCGGAACTAATGATAATATTTTAAGAATAATCCCGTAAGATCTCCTTTTAAGTTCACACCGAGGAAAGTAAGCGTTTCGGAAAGAGCGTACATGGTTGCGGCCATATCTTCAAAGTTTGCGTTATTTCCCATGTGTCCAATGCGGATCACTTTGCCGGAAAGATCATCAAAAGATCCGGCAAGCATGATATTGTGCTCTTTTTTCATGCGGGAAAGAATTGCATCGCAAGTGGTCTCTGCCGGAATGTCAAACACAGTGACGGTATCGGAGAAACCGCTTTCCAAGTGAAGCTTTAAACCGGCTTCTGTCAAAGCGCGTCTGGCTGCTTCGGCGATACGGTGTGTGCGTTCTTCTAACTCTGGATCGGAAGCGATATTGTCAAAAGCAGCGCGTAAGCCGTAAATATCGCTGATCGGCATGGTATAAGGAAACCATTTTTTCTCATAATATCCCTCAAAAGCCAGAAGGCTTGCATAGAAGGAACGGATCGGCGTCTTGCGTACGTGCATGGCATTTTTTACAGCATCGCTTATTGTGACAAAAGTAAGTCCCGGAGGTGCGGAAACAGCTTTCTGGGAACCGCCGCACAGAAGATCGATCTGGAACTTGTCGACATCCATGTGATTTCCAAACATTCCGGAAACGGAATCTACAACGGTCAGAATGCCGTATTCTTTTAAAAGCGGACAGATTTTCTCTACCGGATTGAGCATGCCGCTTGGGGTGTCACAGTGAACAACGGTCGCATATTTATAATCATGATGCTCCTTTAAATAAGAAGAAAGAGCATCCGGGTCGATGGCATTCAGGCGGTCGGCATGATAAAATTCCGGCACACCACCGTACATGGAAACAAAGTCCGCAAAGCCTTCGCCGTACACGCCGTTCTCAATGATGAGCACCTTATCTCCCGGTTCCGTGAGGGAGGCGCAGGCAGCTTCCAGACCTAAAATTCCCTCTCCATCCAAAATGAGAGTTTCGTTTTTCGTGCCGAGCAGGGAGCTGATCAGTTCGCAGGTATCTTTATAAAATTCTACGAAATCTTCATCCAGATCAGGATTGGTACATACGAGGCTTCTTGCCATACGCACATTTTCTTTTACCTGGGTTGGCCCAGGAGTCATGACTTTATACATAATTACTTCCTTCTTTATCATAGATTGTTTTGTAAATGAGATTGATGTTACACAGCTTATAACATTTTATTTACGATTTTCTGAAGCTGTCCGACGATCAAAAGAACGATGACAGCAGCAACACCGATCTGGACAAGGTTTCCGGGAATGGAAGTAACCGGTGCGATCCAGTTTCCGTAAATGATACCCTCTGCAATGTAGTAACCAGCGACTTTGATCACGCATGCAACTGCGATCGCAAGTGTGTTCCAGCCAAAGCCGTGATGTTTTTCTGTGATGGCACCTACGGCATATCCCATCAGACCGACAATGATCAGTGTGAATGGCGCCCATGCGGTCCAGCCGGAGAGCAGATCGAAGAGTCCCATGCCGACACCGCCGGCGATCGCACCACTTTTCTTACCAAAAATAATGGCGCAGATAAAAAGAGGTACGTTTCCGAGATGGATCAATCCGCCGTTTGCAGTGATTGGAAGTCTTATATTAATAAATGCAGTGAATACGTAGGTCAGGGCAATAAAAAGAGCCGTGATCGTGATAAAACGGATATTTGATAAAGATTTTGAATCAGCAGTCTGTGCTGTAGAGGTAGTTGATGTTTTCATAAATAAAATTCTCCTTTTTATGGTTTGTATTTGTGTCAATTCCCAGGATTGTTGTTGGGATTACTATATACAAAAACTGTCATGAATTAAAAATCCAGTTTAAAACAAATTGACCATGCCAGTTTTAAATATATAATAATATTGACAAAACAATACTATATGATGTATAGTATTAAATAAGAAATAATATTACAAATAAAATAACAAGGAGTGAGTACATGGTATTTAATACAGGCGCAGCCCTTTTGGATGCGATTGTTCTTGCTGTCGTGTCAAAGGAGGAAGAAGGAACCTACGGATATAAGATCACGCAGGATGTGCGGAAAGCGATTGAGGTTTCAGAATCCACACTGTATCCGGTTTTGCGGAGATTGCAAAAGGATGGATACCTGATCGTGTATGACAGGGAGTGCGGAGGAAGAAACCGGAGATATTACCAGATTACGGAGACCGGCGAAGAAAAGCTGGCAGAATACCGCAGCGAGTGGGAATCGTATTCTTCGAAAATATCAGAACTATTTTCAGGAGAGGAGTCAGAAGAATGAATAAAGAAGAATTTTTAAAACGTCTGGAGCAGCTGCTTTCGGATATTTCAGAGGAAGAGAGAGCGGATGCACTTGCCTTTTACAGAAGTTATTTTGAGGATGCCGGAATTGGAAATGAGGCATCAATTTTAGAGGAACTGGAGTCGCCGGAGAAGGTGGCGGAAGTGATCAAGAAAGATCTTGGGGTGAGTGAAACGGCTGATGCGGAAACACCCGAGGAAGATGTGCGCAGCGAAAAAAATGAGACTCATACAGAAGGGACATCTGGGGATGGTCAAAATGCCAAAACACGAATGGATGATCCATATATGAACAGTTTATATGGAAGCAGTACTTACGGGTCAGGTAATTATGAGCAGAAGAATACTGCTTATACCGGCGGAACTTATGGCAGTCAGAATACGTCCGGCCAGATCGATATAGAGAATCTGAAAAAGGAAAATCAGAAGAATAAAACAGAAAAAACAGTTTTATGGGTGATCCTCGCAGTTTTGACAAGCCCGGTCTGGATCACGGTTGCAGCGGTTCTGGCGGCGATTCTTGTAGCAATTTTAGCGTGTGTGTTTGCAGTGGCAGTCAGCATTGTTGCAGTGATGGCGGCGTTAGTGATCACCGGATTTGTATTGGCAGGCATTGGTGTCGGATATCTTTTCACAAAAGGCGTGGCAGTAGGTCTTGGACTGTTAGGCGGTGGACTTTTGGTTCTTGCGCTTGGAGTACTTGCAGTGTGGCTTGTGGTATGGTGCTTTGGCTGGTTTGTCCCATGGGCAGTGAAAGGCATTGCAGGGCTTTGCAAAAAGGCATTTGGCAAGACAAAGAGAGGAGTGTGAGATGAAATGAAAAAATTTACAAAGATTATATTGATCATTGCAGGAAGCTTAGCCGCACTCGGAATTGTTTTCAGCGGTATCGCCGCAGTGATGGGAGCCGGATGGTCAACCATCCACCGGAAAGCACTTGCCGGTGAACTTGATTTTGGCAACTGGCATATTGGCAATGGAGTTTATTATGCTTATGATCAGGGACATGGCATCTTGGATCATTTTTGGGATGATGATTATGATGATTGGGATGATGATTATGATGACGATGATGATTGGGACGACGACGACTGGGATAATGACGACTGGGATGATGAGGATGACGAGCTCATGGATGATAATAGGGCGGTGGAGAGTTTTGGTTCCTGGATCCTGAATCTTACGGATTTGAAGAGTGAACCGGCAGGAACGGAAAGCTGCATTATACCTTATCCGGCATCAGAAGCTGCTTCCCTGAAACTGGAACTGGATGTGGTAAATGAACTTATTTTTGAAGTGTCGGATTCTGCGGATGAGATCAGTATTAAAATGGAAAATGGGTATCAGGATTATCTTTCTACAAAACAGAAGGATTCCAATCTGAAGGTATCCTATCACAGCGGACACCACCATTTTGAGAAAGGACCGACCTTTACGGTAGTTCTGCCAAGACAGTGCGAAAATCTGACACTGGACATTGTAGTGGGAGCCGGGGATATTTCCATGGAAAGCGAAGCGTTTACGGCAAGAAAAGTAAATGTGTCTGTTGGAGTGGGAGAACTCTCTGTGAATCAGATTTCAGCCAGCGAGAAAGCCGTGTTTGAAGTTGGTACAGGAGATGTGTCGATTCTGAATGGACAGTTCCCGAAAGTGTCTATCGAAGCAGGAGTTGGAGATGCCGTGTTCAGCGGAAGCGTTTCAAATAAACTAGAAGTGGAGGCAGGAACCGGCGATGTCAATGTCTCTCTTACCGGAACAGAGAAAAGCTATGCATTTGATCTGTCTGCCGGACTTGGAGAAATCAGGTTGAACGGGCAATCGAAAGGAGCTTTTGATGCGGAGTATGAGACCGGCAGCAACGGCGGAGCAGAAGTGGAACTGACTGCAGGAGTGGGAGATATTTCTGTTTTGACACAGCAGTAAAAGAGATAAAAAATAGATGGTTTACATTTTTTGTCTTTATGGTATAATATAAAAATAAAAAGGTGCTGCCGATAGACGGTTAGCCTAGATTATATGTGTTATGTAAAAATAACCGCAACCTTGGCCGGGGCGGTTATTTTTTCTGCCGTGATTATCTTTCCCGATGAGGTAAAATAATCCGGCAACACTAATTAACAAACTCATTAACTGCAAAAGTTCACTTGTTGTTATCATTAGTATCCCCTCCATTTCAGGTAAAAAATTCCTAATCTTTGTCTTTTTAATCACAATATGATATGATGAACACGAAAGAAAAAACATACAAGAATTCGTATATTTTAATAAGAAGAACAGGAGCAGGGGAATGGGAAAAAGAACACGGATTGTTTTATATGCACTGTCACTTGTGACAATGCTTGCAATGGTGACACTGATTATTTTTTCACATGGAAGACAGAGCGGTGAGCCGGCGAAAGATGTGCTGTCCGAGACGGATATCAGCAGCACGGAGGAACCGGTTCAGATACCGGAAGCGGAAGAATCAGAAGAGACGGAAGCAGCAGACGGGCAGAACAGGATCCAAAACGACACAGAACAGGAAGAAGCGGACATAGCAGATGACACGACACTGATTTTTGCAGGGGATGTACTGTTTGCAAACGCCTTTAAAAGCAACTATGATGCGGGCGGAATTGAAAAAGTGATCGAGCCGCAGCTGCTGCAGGAGCTGCAGGATGCAGATATTTTCATGGTGAATAATGAGTTCCCATTCAGTAACCGTGGAGAGCCGATGGAGGACAAACAGTTTACGTTTTGCTGTGATCCGAAATATGTGAAAGCTTTAAATGAGATGGGCGTGGATATTGTATCACTCGCCAACAATCACACCTTAGATTATGGAAGAGATGCGTTGTCTGATACGTTTACGACACTGGACGGAGCCGGTATTTTGTATGCAGGAGCCGGAGAGACTAAAGAACGCGCATATGAATTGCAGATTATCGAGAAAAATGGAAAAAAATTCGGATTTCTTGCGGCATCCCGCGTGGTGCCGGAATCAAACTGGAAAGTGGAAGAACGGACACCGGGAATGCTGACCGCTTATGATGATACAAAATTGGTACAGTTGATCAAAGAAGCCCGAAGCGGATGTGATTTTCTGTCGGTCTATATCCACTGGGGCGTGGAATACGATGCGTATCCGCAGGACTATCAGACAAAGATTGCCACAGATTGTTTTAATGCAGGGGCAGATCTGATCCTTGGAGCACATACACACTGTTTACAGGGAATTTCCTATATCAGTGGGAAACCGGTCTTTTACAGCCTTGGAAACTTTGTGTTTGGACAGAACATTGATAAGACGGCTGCAGTGAAAGTACAGGTTTCGTCCGATGGAACCGTATCTTATGGATTACTTCCGGTTTATGCGGCGGGGGGCACAACAAAACTGATGGATACAAACAGTGCATCTGCGCTGTATCAGTATATGACACAGATTTCAGATGGCGTTACGATCGGTGCGGATGGAAAAATCAATTAAAGGGGAGAAGAACATGAAAAAGAAACTTATGAGAATGCCGAAGGTGGTTACGATACTCGTTGCGATACTGATTGTAGCGATTTTTCTTGGAAGTATGGATGTAGCAGCGTTTTTCCTTGCCAATACAGTTTCACTTCCGGGTTATGGAAACAGCATGATCGCAGAGTTCGCGACAGGAGTGGTTGCATTCCTGTTTTTATGTCTGTTTGGTTATGTTGGAATATTGAAAGAAAAGGGAAAAGGATTTATCAATGGACTTTATATTGGTGGATTCCTGACAGGATACTGTTGTCTGGAACTGGCGGCACAGCTTTATGTGCAGATGATGACACCGGATGCAAAAGTCGTATCTGCATTGGAAATCCTGTTCTTTGCGGCAACCATGTTTCTGATCGGATGGACGGAAGAACTTGTTTTCCGCGGTGTGATCTTGAATCTGTTTCTGGAACGTTTTTCCAAAACAAAAAGAGGAATTCTCTGGGCAGTCATTCTCAGTGGGGTATTGTTTGGGGCGGTACATTTGACAAATATTTCACAGGGAGTAACTGTGACGAGTGCGATGATTCAGGCGATCAACGGTGCATTTCTGGGTGTGATCTTTGACGCGGTTTATGCCCGGTCAAGAAACATCTGGCTTGTGATGACTTTTCATGCACTGGTCGATTTCGCAAGCCTGATGGGCAGCGGAATTTTTGGAACTGGAACAACGGTGGAACAGATCAATCAGATGTCTGCCATTAATTTGATCGCCGTTCCTGTTTTGCTGATTCCGTGCATTGTGCTGCTTCGTCCGAAAAAACTTCTGGAGATGGAGCAGGAGGCAAATCATATCGTGGTGTTTGATACATTTGAGGAGGCAGACCGAAATGCTGCTCTGTCGCTTGCGCTCGGAATGATATCCATTCTGACAGGCTTTATGGGATATGGTCTTGGTATTGGGATCGCTGGACTGATCGGTGGCAGACTTTCGAGAAAGGTGCAGCCGGAGAAAAACGGAATGGCACTGGCAGGTATGATTTTATCTGGAATCGGCATGGCGGTATCGGTCATTGGAATGATCGTGCTGTGCTTTGTCTATTCAAATCTGAATGGTCTCTCTGCCGTTATGATGACGAATGGTGTGAAGTGATTTTAAGACAAATAAGCTAAAACAAGTTTACATTTACTAAAAATAAGGTTATTATTTCAATAACCTTTTGAGAGAGCGGTAAAATCTTTCAAAAATAGCAGGAAGAAGATAGGAGAATTGCGATGAGTTACATGGAAACCTACAGAGAATGGTGTACAAACCCATATTTTTCAGAGGAAACAAGAGCAGAATTAGAAGCGATCAGGGACAATGAGGCAGAGATCGAGGACCGTTTCTATCGTCAGCTTGAGTTTGGAACCGGGGGACTCCGCGGTGTGATCGGGGCAGGAACGAACCGTATGAACATCTACACCGTAAGACAGGCGACACAGGGACTTGCAAATTATATCATTTCCCAGAACGGACAGGAAAAAGGCGTTGCGATCGCCCACGATTCCAGAATTATGTCACCGGAATTTGCCGAGGAGGCAGCGCTCTGCCTGAATGCAAACGGAATCAGGGCTTATGTATTTGACAGCCTTCGCCCGACACCGGAGCTTTCATTTGCAGTCCGTGAACTTGGCTGTGTTTCAGGAATTGTGATCACAGCAAGCCATAACCCAAGAGAATATAATGGATACAAAGTTTACTGGGAGGATGGTGCACAGATCACACCGCCTCATGATAAAAATATCCTTGCAGAAGTTGCAAAAGTAACTTCTTTTACACAGGTTAAGACCATGACAAAAGAGGATGCCGTGAAAGCCGGACTTTTTGTGACAATCGGAAAAGAAATCGATGACCGTTATATGGAAGAACTGAAAAAACAGTCCATTCATCCGGAGATCATCAAAGAGATGGCAAAGGACATCAAGATTGTATACACACCGCTACATGGAACCGGAAATCTCCCGGTGCGCCGTGTGTTAAAAGAACTTGGATTTGAAAATGTCTATGTTGTAAAAGAGCAGGAACTTCCGGACGGAAATTTCCCGACCGTAGCATATCCAAACCCGGAATCTCCAAAGGCATTTGAACTTGCCTTAAAACTTGCAAAAGAAGTGGATGCAGACATCGTGCTTGCGACAGATCCGGACGCAGACCGTCTTGGCGTATACTGCAAAGACACAAAGACCGGAGAGTATGTGACTTTCACCGGAAATATGTCCGGAATGCTCATAGCAGAATATATTTTAAGAGAGAAAACGGCAACCGGAACGATGCCGGAGAATCCTGCACTTGTAGAGACTATCGTTACAACGGACATGGCAAAAGCGATGGCAGCTTCCTATGGCGTGGCACTGATCGAGGTACTGACCGGATTTAAGTATATCGGAGAGCAGATCAAATGGTTTGAACAGAACCACTCCCACAACTATGTATTCGGTCTGGAGGAGAGTTATGGATGCTTAGCCGGAACATATGCAAGAGATAAAGATGCCTGCGTAGCAGTCATGATGTTGTGCGAGGTGGCTTCCTGGTGCAAAAAACATGGAAAAACATTGTGGGATGCCATGATCGACCTGTATGAGAAATACGGTTACTACAGAGAGGGACTTTCCACGATGACCTTAAAAGGAATCGACGGAGCCGCCCAGATCCAGCAGATGATGAGTGATATGCGGAACAATCCAAAGAAAAGACTCGGTGGATTTGAAGTGCTTGCAGTCCGCGATTACAAAGAGGATACAAGAAAAGATTTAAAGACCGGGGAAGTGACAAAAACAGGACTTCCGGCTTCCAATGTTTTATATTATGAACTTTCTGACAATGCATGGTGCTGTGTGCGCCCGTCTGGAACAGAACCTAAGATCAAATTCTACTATGGAGTCAAAGGCACCTCTTTGCAGGATGCAGAGGAAAAACTGGAAGCATTAAAAAAGGATCTTGTGGAAGAATAGATAAATGAATATTTGCAGAAGTTGTGATTGCCTCTGAGAAAAAGTAAATATATAATTTAGATTTAATATTTATACCAAAATAAAAAACAAGAATCAGAGACAGAGAAGGAGAATCACATGTTTGATGACAAATTTGTCTGGGGCGTGGCAAGCAGCGCATATCAGGTAGAGGGAACTGACCCGGATGACGGAAGAGGAAAGACGGTCTGGGACACTTTTACGGAGCAGGGACGCATTTTTCAAAATCAGAATGCGTACACAAGCTGTGATCACATGCACCATTATAAAGATGACTATGCATTAATGAAAAATCTCGGAATCAAAGCATATCGTTTTTCCTTAAACTGGGCGCGGATTCTGCCGGAGGGCACCGGGCGTGTCAATGAAAAAGCGATTGCGATGTACCGCGACATGATTCTTACAATGAAGGAAAATGGCATTACACCATATATTACCCTGTTTCACTGGGAGTTTCCACAGGCGTTGCAGGAAAAGGGCGGCTGGCTGAATGAGGAAGTAGTAGACTGGTTCGGGGAATATGCAAAAGTGGTGGCAGAGAATTTTTCGGATCTCTGCGAGTATTTTATCACGATCAATGAGCCACAGTGTGTGGTAGGACTTGGGCATTTAAGCGGTGTCCATGCACCGGGATTGAAATTGTCGATTTCGGAGACTTTTCAGATCGCGCATAATCTGTTGAAAGCGCACGGACAGGCAGTGATCAATTTAAGAAAATACGCAAAACAAAAAATCCGGATCGGCTTTGCACCGACTGGAGGAGTGGCTTATCCATACACGGACAGTGCTGAAGATATCGAAGCTGCCAGAAAAGTTTATTTTGGTTTTTACAATCCGATGGATAACTGGACCTGGAATATCTCATGGTTTTCAGACCCGGTCTTTTTAGGTCATTATCCGAAAGAGGGACTGGAAAAATTCAAAGAGTATCTGCCGGAGATCACAGAGACAGATATGCAGCTGATCCATCAGCCACTGGATTTTATGGGACAGAACATATATAATGGCTATTACGTGCGTCAGGGCGCAGACGGCGAACCGGAGTTTGTGGATCGGGAACCGGGATTTCCGAAGACGGCGTGCAACTGGCCGGTGACACCAAAAGCATTTTATTATGGAATCAAATTTTTGACAGAGCGGTATCAGCTTCCATTATATATTACAGAAAATGGTATGTCCTGCCATGACAATGTAAGCTTTGACGGCAGAGTACATGACAATGACCGCATCACATTTCTGGATTCCTACATTGGAGCCATGCAGAGGGCATATGATGAGGGAGCCGATATCCGGGGGTATTTCCTGTGGACATTTCTGGATAATTTTGAATGGTCAGAGGGATACAAGGAACGTTTTGGCATGATTTATGTGGATTTTATGACACAGCGGAGAATTGTAAAAGATTCTGCATTTTGGTATCAGGATGTGATTAAGACAAATGGAGGCAATTTATCAATGAATCAGACCACGAAAGAAATTTTATTTTTAGATCCGGTATGTACACACAACATCTGGGGCGGTACGAGATTGAGAGAGGATTTTCATTATCCGGTCGAGGGTGATGATTTAGGGGAGTGCTGGGGAATTTCTGCACATCCAAATGGAGACGGAACTTTAAGAGACTGTGGATTCAGTGGAATGAAGCTGTCCGAATTGTGGAAAAAACATCCGGAAGTTTTCGGAAATGTGGACAGTGACCGTTTCCCACTCCTGATCAAAATTATCGATGCGAAAGATGACCTGAGCATTCAGGTACATCCAGACGATGATTATGCAAAAGTCCATGAAAATGGTTCACTTGGAAAAACAGAGTGCTGGTACATTCTCGACTGCAAGGAAAATGCGACGATCGTTATCGGACACAATGCAGGGACAAAAGAGGAATTAAGCCGGATGATCCATGAGGGAAAATGGAGCGAGTTTATCCGTGAGATCCCGATCAAAAAAGGCGATTTTCTTCAGATCGATCCGGGAACAGTTCATGCGATCAAAGGCGGAACACTAATTCTGGAAACACAGCAGAACAGTGATATTACCTACCGCGTTTATGATTATGGCCGTCTCTCCAATGGAAAGCCGAGAGAGCTACATATCGACAAGAGTATTGACGTGATCACTGTGCCTGCAAAATCGGCTGCAGACAGTGTGAAATCGGTGGCAGATCTTCCGGTCAATACGTTAAATGAACTGTATGCCTGCAAATACTTTCATATCTATAAAATAGATGTTTCAGGTAAAATGACTTTTGAGCAGAATGCACCTTTTATGAATATGACAGTTACGGATGGCAATGGAATCGTCAACGGTCAGCCGGTGAAAAAAGGAGATCATTTCATACTTCCAAATGGCTTCGGAAACGTGGAATTGCAGGGCAGCATGCAGATCATTGCCTCCACGATATAAAACAAAACCGTTATTTGCTTTCAGAGGAAGAAACTGCTATAATGTGCATAAGCAATGAGCAGTGCCAGACACGTAAGAAACAGCATCTGGCTGTTTACAGGCAGGATGCTGTTTATTGCGGGGTAGAAGCATGTAGATCAAAATTCCCCAGAGAGGAAATACACAGATGAATCAGGAAGAAAGACGAGAGAAACGAAAAAAAGATACACAGAGTGCGGTCATAGTTGTGGCAGTATTTTTTATAGTACTTGCAGTTTTGATCGGAGGAATTGTGTTTGCAGTCCATAAATTTGTAAAACCGGGAGCAGATAAACCGGAGAAGAATACCGAGAGCGTGACAACAGAGGCGACAGAAGAACCGGAAACAACTCCGGTAACCGAAGTCAGCGATCCGTTGATGGATCAGGCAATGCAGATTGCTGCCGGCATGACCTTAGAGCAGAAAGTAGCGCAGATGTTCATGATCACACCGGACGCACTGACCGGAGTGGACGGAGCAACGATGGCAGGAGATTCCACAAAGGCAGCCTACACGCAGTATCCGGTAGGTGGTCTGATTTATATGGCAAAGAACCTGACCGGAACCGACCAGACGACACAGATGCTTACCAATATGAAGAGCTACAGTCAGGAAATCGTAGGAATTCCAGTGTTCCTCGGTGTGGATGAGGAAGGTGGAACGGTAGCAAGGATCGCATCCAACAGTGCTTTTGGAGTGACAGATGTTGGAAATATGAGTGATGTAGGAGCGACCGGGGATTCCCAGAATGCATACAATGCAGGAAGTACGATCGGAACGTATCTGAACACACTTGGTTTTAATATGGATTTTGCTCCGGTTGCGGATGTGCTGACGAATCCGGATAACACCGTGATCAAAGACCGGTCATTTGGTTCAGACAGCCAGCTTGTGGCGGATATGGTCTGTGCTGAGATGCAGGGACTGAACGAACACCAGATATTAAGCGTGGTAAAACATTTTCCGGGACAGGGAGCTACAGCAGGGGATTCCCATGACGGGGCAGTTTCTACAGATAAATCTTTGGATGACCTGCTGGCAAATGAGCTTGTTCCATTCCAGCAGGCAGTGAATAACGGAGCATCTTTTGTGATGGTAGGACATATTTCAGCACCAGCTGTTACAGGGGATGATACGCCGGCTTCGCTTTCCTCTGTCATGGTGACAGATGTGCTTCGCAACCAGCTTGGCTTCCATGGTGTAGTGATCACAGACGCAATGAATATGGGGGCGGTCACCGGAACATACAGTTCTGCTGATGCGGCAGTGACGGCAATTCAGGCAGGTGTGGATATGATCTTAATGCCGGAGGATTTCCAGAGTGCATATCAGGGTGTGATGGATGCAGTGACTGGTGGAACGATCACAGAGGATCGTATCAATGAATCTGTTGCAAGGATCATCAAGGTAAAGCTCACAATGTAGTATAATAACACTTTACTTTTTGAAATTGTTATGTTATTCTGTGACTATGGTGCGGTAAGTGTACCATAGAAATATTTTTTGGAGGTACTTTTCAATGAACAAAGGTACAGTAAAGTGGTTTAACAACCAAAAAGGATACGGATTCATCTCCGATGAACAGGGAAATGATGTATTCGTTCACTACTCAGGTCTTAATATGGAAGGTTTCAAATCCTTAGAAGAAGGCGCTGCAGTAGAATTTGAAGTTGTTGAAGGTGCAAAAGGACCACAGGCAACAAACGTAACAGTAGTAAGATAATTTTATTATCGCTTGTTACTACAGTCTAAATCAGTAGTTTCATGTACCTTTTTCTTTATTAAATAGAACTTGTTTTATTTTTCTAGATTAAGATATTGCAAACAATGGATTTGAAAAAGAGTGTCGGTTTTCCGGCACTCTTTTTTGTATACATAACTAAAAAATCCATGCAAACAGTCTTGAAGAATCTGGAGGGGTTCTATATAATAAAAAGGAGATAGATAATGCCAAATTTCCGAAATTAACCAACCGTGTGCACTATCTGAAACATGAAGAGGGAGGCGTAAACGCAGTGTGTGAAATAATGAGAAAATATTCAGAAGAAGTCGCAGAAAAAGCATATCAGCAGGGCGAGGAAGCCGGCAAAGAAATCGGTCAACGCCACACCGTCATCGCCGAACTCCAGTCCGAATCCAGATAACAGAAAAACATAATGAATCATGACAAAGAAACCATTTTTTAAAGGATGGTTTCTTTTTTTAAGTTCATTTAAGGTTCGCCTGATAAGATATGCGCAAAGGAAAGGAGACACTTATGGCAGATCAGATGATATTTAAAAGGTGTGAGATCAAATATATGTTGGATATCACGCAGGCGGAACTGTTAAAAAATCAAATGAAACAGTACATGACCGCAGACGAGCATGGAGTGAGTACAATATGCAGTCTCTACTTTGATACACCGGACTATCTGCTGATCCAAAGATCAATGGAACACCCGGTTTATAAAGAAAAACTGAGATTGAGAAGTTATGGCACGGCAGACAAGGACACGACCGTTTTTGTGGAACTGAAGAAGAAGTATGAGTCCGTTGTATACAAAAGAAGAATTGCAATGACGGAGGACGAGGCAGAACGTTACCTGCTTTTTCATGAAAAAGTAAAAGACACACAGATTACCAGAGAAATCGATTACTGTCTGAAAAATTATAAAAAGCTGGCTCCGGCAGTGATGCTTTCCTATGAGAGAGAAGCTTTTTATGCGAAGGACGATCACGAGTTCCGGATCACGTTTGATCAGAACATTCTCTGGAGAAATTACGACCTTTCTCTTTGTAAAGGAATTTACGGAGAAGCAATTTTAGATAAAAATAAAGTGCTTATGGAAGTGAAAACGGCGGGCGCAATACCGCTCTGGATGGTTCATTTTCTGACAGAAAATCAGATTTACAAAACGTCATTTTCCAAATATGCGACCGCCTACCGCACGATTTATGCGAGAGAGCAGAGAAGAAGCTGTCCACCGGAAAATTTCTTTGTGTTTACCGGAGATGAGGTTGTGCAGCAGGCAATAAAATGTTAAAAAAGAAATGGAGAAATTAATATGTTAAACAATTTATTTACAGGAATTTTTGATACAGCAGGTGCGGCGGTGATTTCCGTGCCGGATTTTTTGCTCTGTATTGTGGTGTCACTGCTGATCGGGGCATTCATCACATGGGTTTACACTTATAAAAACCGCTATACGACAAGCTTTGCAGTGACACTCGCAATGCTTCCGGCAATCGTTTGCATTGTTATCATGATGGTAAACGGAAATGTAGGTGCCGGAGTGGCTGTGGCAGGAGCATTTTCGCTTGTACGTTTCCGTTCTGTGCCGGGAACTGCAAAAGAGATCGGAACCATTTTTCTTGCAATGGCGGCAGGACTGATCGCAGGGATGGGTTATCTTGGGTTTGCAGTACTGTTTTCGCTCATTATGGGAGCCGTGATGTTTGTGTTAAATGTGACCGGATTCGGTGTAAAAAAAGCAGAAGTAAGAGAGAAAACACTTCGTATCACAATCCCGGAGGATTTAAATTACGGAGCAGTATTTGATGATCTTTTTGAAAAATATTTATCATCCTGTGAAGTAGTCGCTGTGAAAACCTCCAATATGGGAAGTCTTTACAAACTTACCTATCATGTGACGTTAAAAGACAATGCGGAAGAGAAAACATTTCTCGATGAATTGAGATGCAGAAACGGAAATCTGGAAATCAGTATGATGAGACAGGAGGCAAATGTCAATGAGTTATAGAAGAAAAAAACTGCTGGCGTTGTTTTTTGCCATGGCATTATCCATGACGGCAGTGGCAGGCTGTACAGGAATAAAGAGCAGTACTGGCAATGTTGTTTCCTCGGAAACAGAAACAAATGCAGAAGAAACATCAGCACAGAGTGAAGCAGGAACTTTTTCAAGTGCAGATATGTTTACTGAGCGGGATCTGGCAGGAACCTATGAGGAGAGTGGGGCAGTTTATGTCACACTTTCCGATGATGGTATCGCGGGGGAAACGGATGGCGTTGTGATCGATGGACAGATGGTGACGATCACGGCAGAAGGGACTTATATTTTTTCCGGAACACTGTCGGAAGGACAGATTGTGGTGGATGCAGATAATGCGAAAGTGCAGATCGTATTTGATAATGTGGACATTACCTGTGCTTCAAGTGCAGCAGTGTATGTAAAAAGCGCAGAGAAAGTATTTGTAACGCTTGCAGAAGGATCGCAGAATACACTTCGCAATACGGATGAGTATGTTGCGATTGACGACAACAACATTGATGCCGTGATTTTTGCAAAATCAGACCTTACGTTAAACGGCACTGGAAGTCTGACGATCATATCAGCAGAAGGACATGGAATTGTATCCAAAGATGATCTGAAAATCATAGGCGGTACATACGATATCACAGCAGCAGGGCACGCATTATCGGGAAAAGACAGTGTGCGTATCGCAGATGGAACCTTTATTTTAACCGCAGAAAAAGATGGCATTCATGCTGAAAATGCAGATGATGAAGAAAAAGGCTATATTTATATTGCAGACGGTGATTTTACGATCACAAGTGATGGCGATGGCATGGACGCTTCCAATATCGTGCAGATCGAGGATGGAACACTTGACATCACAGCTGGGGGCGGCTCTGCAAACAGTCTGAAAACGCATGAGTCAGATGTGCCGGGTGGACCGGGTGGCGGAATGCCACAAAACGGCGAGAAACCGGACGGAGAAAGCATGCCACAGATGGGGGAAAAGCCGGACGGAGAAAATATGCCACAGGATACCACAACTGACGAGAGCGGCACCAGCACAAAAGGAATCAAGGCAGGTGGCGGCATGTACTTAAATGGAGGAACTTACCAGATTGATTCCGCAGATGATTCCATCCACAGCAACGCAAATATTACGATCGCAGATGGAACATACACGCTTGCGACAGGCGATGATGGTGTGCATGCAGATGATGCACTGATAGTAAATGGTGGTACGATCACCGTGACAGAGAGTTATGAAGGTCTGGAAGGCCTGGCGGTGACGATCAACGATGGAACGATTGATATCACTGCAAGTGATGACGGTATCAATACAGCAGGCGAGAAAATGGAATTAAACGGTGGATATATCCACATTCTGGCAGGCGGCGACGGCGTGGATTCCAACGGCGATCTGACGATCAACGGCGGTGAGATCTACATTGACGGTCCGTCTGATAACGGAAACAGTGCGATCGATTACGGCGACCGGTCGTCTGCGTATGTGAACGGCGGAACGCTTGTGGCAATCGGCAGCAGCGGCATGGCAGAGGTGATGAGTGATTCTTCCAAACAGAAGGTTCTTATGGTAAAATTAGGAGAACAAATGGAAGCCGGCAACGTTGTGCTGACAGACAGTGAGGGAAATGTGATCGTAAGTTACACGGCATTAAAAACCTATGACTGTGTGATCATCAGCACCGCAGAGGTGGAGAGCGGAGCAACGTACACGCTCACAACATCGGGAACGACGACAGAAGTGACCGCAGAATAAAAACAGCTGAGGGCAGGAATCGGTATCACTGTGAAATAAACGAAAGGCATGGGATTTTGTATGAGGTTATTGCTTGCAGAAGATGAAGAGGATTTGAGCCGTGCGCTTGTCACGGTGTTAAAACATAACAATTACTCGGTAGACGCTGTGTACGATGGTGCAGAAGCCTTGGACTATCTGGAAAACGGTGGCAATTATGACGGTGTGATCTTAGATATCATGATGCCCAAAATGGATGGTATCACCGTATTAAAAACAATCCGCAGACATGGAAATTCCGTTCCGGTCCTGCTGCTCACAGCAAAGGCAGAGATTGATGACCGTGTGGAGGGTTTAGACAGTGGCGCAGACGATTATCTGCCGAAACCATTTTCCATGAAAGAGCTTTTGGCGAGGATCCGGGCAATGACAAGGAGACAGACGGACACGACCGATAATGTGCTGGCATTTGGCGATATTGCACTGAACCGTTCTACCTATCAGCTCACAGGACCGGAGAATCCAGAAGGTATCCGTCTTGCTGGCAAGGAATACCAGATGCTTGAAATGCTCATGTCTAATCCAGGACAGGTCATTTCCCCGGATCTTTTTATGGATAAAATCTGGGGCTACGATTCAGAAGCGGAACAAAATGTCGTATGGGTATATATTTCCTATTTGAGAAAAAAATTAACCTCCATTGGAAGTCAGGTGAAGATCAGGGCGGCCAGAGGACTTGGATATTCATTGGAGAAAGACAATGCTTAAAAAATTAAGAAGAAAATTTATTGCAATTGCCATGCTGTCTGTTTCTATCGTGCTGATCGCAATTGTCGGTACGATCAATATTGCAAACTACATCAGTACCAATCAGGCGTTGGATGCAAGACTCTCCCTGATCGCTGACAACGGAGGTACTTTCCCGGATATGACACCCGGAGATTTTGGAAAAAAATTGGAACCTAAGTCAGATCAGCCACCGGCAATGAATGACCTGCAAAAGCATGGAATTTCGCAGGAAAGTCCGTTTGACACCCGGTATTTTACAGTGACGATCGCACCGGACGGTACAGTGGAATCTGTGGATACCGGAAAAATTGCTTCCATCTCAGCCGGGACAGCGGAGGAATACGCAGCGGAGCTGTGGAAAAAAGGAAAGAAAAAAGGCTTTTTCGCTGATTATAAATACCTTGCAACGGACAGTGACGGCTCGACGATGTATGTATTTTTAAACTGTCAGCGGGAAATCTCTACAATAAGAACATATGTTCTTGCCAGCGTGGGAACAGGAGCACTCGGACTTGTCATTGTGTTTGTCATGATCTACTTTTTCTCCGGAAAAGTGTTAAAACCGGTGTCAGAAAGCTATGAGAAACAGAAACGCTTTATCACGGACGCAAGCCATGAGATCAAAACGCCGCTCACGATCATCGATGCCAACACCGAAGTCATAGAGATGATGGAGGGGGAAAACGAGTGGACGCAGAGTACGAGAAAACAGATCGCAAGACTGACTTCCCTCACGGAAAAACTGGTGTTTCTCTCCCGCATGGATGAGGAAGGGACAAAGCTGGAAAAAGTGTCATTTTCACTTTCGGATGCAGTGCTTGATACCGCAGAGGGATTTCGCTCTGTCGCAAAAACAAAAGGAAAACAATTTGAGATCAATGTGGCAGAGCATGTGGAATATGTCGGCGATGAAAAAAATATCCGGCAGATGATCTCCCTGCTTTTGGACAATGCAATGAAATATTCCTCAGAGCAGGGCATCATCCGCATCGCACTAAAAACTTCCGGAAAAAACAAAATCATCACCGTGTGGAATACCACAGACCAGATCGAAAAAGAAAAGCTGGATATGCTTTTCGAGCGTTTTTACCGTATGGACGCTTCCCACAATTCCAAGACCGGGGGCTTTGGAATCGGACTTTCCGTCGTGTATGCGATCGTGAAAGCACACAAGGGCAAAATCTCAGCCAAAAGCGAGGACGGAAAATCAATCTTATTTACCGTGGCATTGTAGCGTCTGGCTTCCCCCTCTCTCCCGGCTTTTACTTGGTTTTCATTATGGAATAGATAAAAGGGTTTCTTATAAAACTTGCTCGAATTGCGGCTTTATCAGTGTTCACATTTTAACTTTTTTGATTGTTTATATTCATTCAGAAATGGACAGTCCGCACAATGTGTTCGTCTGCGGCCACACTTCCTTCTTATCTGTATCGTGCGCAAGTTACATGCCGGAAAATCAGCAGATGAGCAGGTCAAAAATCACTCAGGCTTTCTTTGATTTTTGACCTGCAATAAAGGATGCTGATTCCGGCATTTACTTGCGCTAGATACAGATAAAGGAAGTGTGTCCCAGACGGACACATTGCGTGGACTGTCCATTGATGAATGTACATAAACTTAAAGTCAAAATGTGAACACTGATAAAGCACTCAATTCTCACAAAAGTTTTATAAGGAACCCTTTTATCTATTCCATAGCTTTACACTTTGACAAAAGCCGGGAGAGAGGGGGAAGCCAGACACTACAATTCGTCAAATGAAATCTGATTTTTCGTCAGAAAGCGTTTGAGGAGTGTGTCCCACTCGTGCTCAAGCGTTTTGTCGGTCGAGAAGATCCGGTAGGAGATACCCGTGGTCACGGTCAGTTCTCCATTCTGGAAGCGGATATTTAAGAACACTGCGGAAATATCATTTTCCGTGAAAGAGCTTCCGGTCTGGGAGAGAGTGCGTTTGAGATTTTCCGGCGATAACAGGAGGGAAAACTTGAAATAAGAAGGAGTTTTCTTTCCTTTGATCAGGTTGAAACAGGAACTGCGCAAAAGACCATACGGAACAAAGGAAAGCCCGGTGAGATTCTGTTCTTCGAGTTCTTCTAAGGTGTAGAAGTCTTTTTGCAGCGTGCCGTCGATATGGCAGGACACATTCGTTGTGATGACAGCCTCCTGAATGAGAAAGTGGTCAAACACATCCTGGCACAGTAATTTATTCATAAAGTCTTTGACTTCGGCAATTTTTAAAGCGATCATAAAATCCTCCCAAAAGAAAATGGTATCAACATAAATTTATCATTGGTTTGTTTTCTTGTAAATAACTGAAATGACAAATGAGAGAAAATATGCTAGAATACAGAGGATTTGCGAATGCAAAATACAGAATGATTATACAGATTTGCAGCCGCAGATAAAAAGTCTGAGGTTTGATGGAAAGGTTGGTAACAGATATGACAGAGACAGAAATTTTATTTGATTTACTGGAAAAAGGAATCTCACCGGCGCACGCAGTGAGCGCATGCGAAAAAAGACTGACGGATGCCGGTTTTGAAGTGGTTGATTACGGTACGGCATGGAACTTAAAAGCGGGCGGAAAATATGTGATAAATCATCATGAAACGACATTGTTTGCATTCACATTACCGCAGAATTGGAGTGACAGAGAGCCTGCGATCCGCATTGCAGCAGCACATACAGATTTCCCATGCTTAAGGATCAAACCGTCCTGCGATATTCAGACAAACGGATACGCACAGGTGAATGTGGAAGTTTACGGCGGCGCAATCTTAAATACATGGCTCGACCGTCCACTCGGTGTAGCCGGAAGAGTTGCAGTGCGCAGTGGGGATGTGTTTACACCGAAAGTGGTCACGTTCCAGTCTGAAAAAAATCTTATGACCATCCCGAATCTTGCGATCCACATGAACCGTGAGGTGAACAAGGGCGTGGAATTAAATAAGCAGACGGAACTGCTCCCAATCTGCGGACTTTCCGATGATGCAGACTATTTTCTTGATTTTCTTGCAAAAGAGCTTGCTGTGAAAAAAGAGGATATTCTTGATTTTGAACTGACCATTTACAATAAAGAAAAGCCGGAGTTTGTGGGATTAAACGATGAGTTTATCTCTGCATCCAGACTCGATAACTTAAATTCCTGTTCTGCACTGGTGTCTGCGATCATCGACAGCGACAGGGCGGACGGCATGAATCTCATTGCACTGTTCGATCACGAGGAGATCGGAAGCCGTTCCAAACAGGGTGCCGGTTCCATTCTGCTCCATGATATGCTGGTGCGCATTCTGACCGAGTGCGGACTGGAAAAAGAAGTGTGGAACAGACTGTACAACAGCATGATTTTATCCGTGGATGTGGCACATGGACTTCATCCAAACTATGCCGGAAAGATGGATCTGACCAACAAGCCGGTGCTTGGAAAAGGATTCTGTATCAAGGAAGCATGCTCCCAGTCTTATGCCACAGACTGTGGTGCGGTCGCAGTGATCCAGCAGATCTGTGAGAAGGATCAGATCCCATATCAGAAATTTGTGAACCGTTCGGATCTTGCAGGAGGCGGCACATTAGGCTCGATCGCATCAGCATTACTTCCGGTAAAAACAGTGGATATCGGAATCCCATTGCTTGCAATGCATTCTGCAAGAGAACTGATGGCAGCAGCAGACCAGCAGGCATTGAAGGATCTGGTGAGCGCTTATTTTGGCTGAACTGAAAAAAAAGATACATACAGCATGAAGTATGCATTTGACAGGAGAATCAGGTGAGAAAAAAATTTTTTTCCTATGTGGCAGGGAGTGCGGCGTGTGCAGCACTCATTCTGCTTTCGGGGTGTCAGCAGACAACCAATCAATTATCCGATATTACCCGCTATGTGGAGGAGAAAATTGCAGAAGGAAAAGGTACGGAAGTAAAAAGTAAAGAACAGGAAACGGACACTGAGCAGGCAGCAGTTTCCGGGGAAACAGAGAAGCAGGAAGAGCCATCCGTTGAAAAGCAGTCTGTGGACTGTTATGCATATCAGACGCTTCCGGAGGAAGTACGCACTGTGTACGACGAGGTTTATGATGCGATACTCTATGAAAAAGAAGATGTGGCGCTGAGCACGTTAGACAACGAAGTCCTGCATCAGGCGTATGTTTCGGTGATGGCGGATCACGGCGGACTGTTCTGGGTATCGGGCTACACTTACACGCAGTATACCAGAGGGGAAAAGCTGGTGGATCTCCATTTTACACCAAAGTTTACCATGACGGATGCCGAGCGGATGGACATGCAGGCACAGATCGATGAGACAGTCAGTCAGATTTTGGCAGGAATCGATGCGCAAGCGCCGGATTATGACAAAGCAAAATATGTGTTTGATTATCTGGCTTCGAATGTTGCGTATAGCACAGGTGCGCCGGACAATCAGAACATTATCAGTGTGTTTGTCAATGGGGAAACGGTTTGTCAGGGATACGCTGCAGCGACACAGTATCTTCTGGAAAAACTGGACATTCCTTGTGCAGTGGTGGCCGGAACGGCAGACGGACAGTCTCATGCATGGAATCTGGTAAAGCTGGATGGAGAGTATTACTATATTGATACGACCTGGGGGAATGCCACCTACAGCGGTGATGGAATGGGGCTGGATTCCTTTATCAATTATAATTATTTTGCAGTTACGACCGGGGAATTACAGAAAACGCATCAGCCGAATGATGATATTATCGTTCCGGTGTGTCAGGCGGTAAAAGACAATTATTATGTCCATGAAAATCTTTATTTTGACACATGGGATGCAGACAGCATCGGAAATGTATATCGGGCTGCCTATGAGCGGGGAGATGGTTTCTGCTCTGTCAGGTTTGCAGACAGGGAGCTGTATGAACAGGCATTCACCTACTTTATCACGGATCAGAAGATCGTGCATTACTGCAAAAGACTGACATCTTTATATTATCTGGAAGATTCCGACCAGAACGTGATGACTATAAAATTTTAATAAAAATCATAATATCCTCTATACAAAGTAAAGTTTTTGTGTTAATGTTACGTAGTAATCAATACTACATGTAATAGAAAAAAGAAACTTTTGATATAATAATGAATATCACAAGGAGGCAAAATCCTGCACAGCTTGCTGGGCATTGCTCCATGTAAGGACAGTCGCATTTTGCTTCGCAAAACAAGGAGGATTTATGTATAAGATTGTAATCGACAGTTGTGGGGAATTACCGGAAGAATTAAAACAGGATGGACATTATGAGACCGTTTCATTAGAGTTGGAAGTGGACGGATGCCGTATCAAAGATGACAGCACTTTTAATCAGTTAGACTTTTTGAGAAGAGTGAAAGAGAGTCTGAAAGGACCAAAGTCCTCCTGCCCGTCACCGGAGCAGTATATGGATGCTTATGAGGGCGAGGCAGACCATGTTTATGCCGTGACACTGTCCGGTGGTTTAAGCGGCTCTTACAACAGTGCAGTGCTCGGAAAGAATCTATATGAGGAAGAGCACGGAGATACAAAGAAAATTTATGTGTTCAATTCGAGATCAGCGTCCATCGGTGAAACTCTCATCGGCATGAAGATACAGGAATTTGAGGAAGCCGGATGCGGTTTTGAAGAGGTTGTGGAGAAGGTGGAAGAGTACATCAAGTCCATGAACACCTATTTTGTATTGGAGACGTTAGAGACATTGAGAAAGAATGGCAGACTTTCCAATCTGAAAGCATTTATTGCCAATTCATTAAATATCAAGCCTGTTATGGGCTCAACAAAGGAGGGCTTAATCTGCCAGTTAGATCAGGCGCGCGGTATGAACAAGGCGCTTGAGCGCATGGTGAAGGATATGATCTCAAAGACAAAAGACTGTGAGAACCGTATTCTTGCGATCTCACACTGTAACTGTCCGGAGAGGGCAAAAGCAGTGAAGGAAAAAATCGAGAAGATTGCGAAGTTCAAAAAGATCATCATCATCAATACCGCAGGTGTCAGCAGCATGTATGCCAACGACGGCGGCGTGATCATGGCAGTATAGTCAGATGCAGACATTAACATACGAAGAAACAGTAACAGCGATTGAAAATAAAAGAAGATTTGGAAACTTAAAGGGTGTCGAGATCTCAAAGATAATGTTAGAGCAGTTAGGACACCCGGAGAAAGATTTACGCATCATACACATAGCAGGGACGAACGGCAAAGGCTCCGTCTCTGCTTTTTTGCGCTCTGTTTTCGAATGTGCAGGATTGAAAACCGGGATGTTTACTTCTCCACATCTGGTGGATTTCAGGGAGCGCATCCAGGTGCAGGGAGATATGATCTCAAAAGAGGATACCATGCGCCTTGGAAACAGGCTTCTCTCTATGGATTTTGGCGTTTATCCGACAATGTTTGATTACTGTCTTGCAATGGCATTGCTTTATTTTAAGGAACAAAAGTGTGATGTTGTGATTTTGGAGACAGGACTTGGCGGAACGTATGATTCCACGAATGCCTGCGGAGTGCCGGATGTGACCGTCATTGCAAAAATCGGTTTTGACCATATGGCGATCCTCGGTGACACACTCGCCAAAATTGCAGCAGAGAAAGCAGGAATTATCAAGCACGGCACAGCGCTTGTGCTAGAGAGCCAGGAAAAAGAAGCGATGGACGTGTTAAATAAGGCCGCAGAGCGTGCAGATATCAAAACTACAAAAGTCGTAAACTTAGATGAGATCAGGATCCTGCCACAAAAGGACGGAAAACAGTGTTTTTCATACGCTGGATACGATGCAGTCACAATGAAAATGCTCGGTGTGCACCAGTATGAAAATGCCGTGGCGGCAATGCTTGCAGCAGAATTATTTTTTGAAAAATATTTTGCAGGAAAAAAGAATGTGCCGGAACGGAAAGCTTTGCAGCATGCAATCCGGGAAGGGATCGACCGGACACAGTGGATGGGACGCATGGAGCTTGTGAGCAATGATCCGTTTTTCCTGATGGACGGTGCGCATAACAGTAACGGTGTGGAGGCGCTGAAAAAAAGTCTGGAGACAATGTATCCGGATGAAAAATTCCATTTTATCATGGGTGTCATGGCGGATAAAGATTATGGGGAGATGATCCGGGAACTTCTTCCGCTGGCACTGGATTTTAAGACAGTGACTGTGGAGAGTGAGAGGGCATTGCAGGGAGAGGCGCTTGCAGACTGCATCCGGGCAAAAGGGATCCCGGCGGAGGCGTATCAGAACCTTGCGGATGTGCTGCCGGATTTCTCAAAATCATCCACAGAAAAGACAGTGGCATTCGGCTCACTGTATTTTATCGGGGAGATCGAAGCATTTCTGCAGGGAAAACAGTAACATGGTTTCCGAAAAATCTGAGAAAAGCAGCGTCCGTGCCTAATCATTACAGAAAAGTTACAAAATAGCATGGATTTAATATATTTTTAAAATCAATCAATTCAATCAAATGCCTAATTTTAAATGAAAAAGTCTTGCAGACCGCATAAATACTATGTTTTTGAAGTCTGCAAGAACAACTTTAAAGTTCTTTAAAAATAAAAAAAGTTAAACTAATTAGTAACAAATTAGTAACAGTCATTATATTATAAAAGGTGTTTTTATTTTCTCAATCTGTTCTCTTAATTCTTCTATAGTTCTGTGGCTATATTTGGCGTTAGTAATATCACTTTTAAAGGAATGTCCCATCATACGTTTACGATCATTTTCGTTGACTTCGTATCGTTCGCAAAGCGCGGAGAAAGTGTGACGACAATCGTGTGGTGTATGTCTTGCTCCAGTTGCAGCATTTGCAATTCCGAGAGAAGAAAGAGTGTTATACATTTTATTACGAAAGTCCCGCACAGAGCATCCAAGCAGATTCTTACCATTATATCTAGCTTTTACCATATCGGAAATACAGGAATGAATAGGAACAATTCTTTCTTTACTAGCTTTTGTCTTAACTCCACCCTTAAAATATTTTCCATCCAGATTAGTTTCCATATTTGTGAAAGCCTTGATACGATATCCGCTGTAACACATGATTAATAGCATTTGGACAACGGAATCATCTTTATTTTTCCACAATATTTTTAATTCATCATCAGTGAATGGTACACCACTTTCGTCATCGTCCGGTATAGGAATAAATAAAGCAGAAGAGTAGTCTTTATCCACTATGTCGTATTTAATGGCGTATTTGTACATCTGGTGCATCAGAGACACAATCAATTCCAGAGAGGAATGTTTAAGAGGGCAAGCATTAAGAACATCCTGTAAGTCTTTATATTTAATTTGACCAAACTGTATATCATGTAAAGCAGAAGAATTTTTGAACGCTACTTGTGTTGAAGACATGGAAGAAGTCTTTTTATTTCCGTTACGTAGCTCATTCCGGTATTTCTCTTTATAGAAATCCTCATATACTTCTTTAAAGGTCGGTGTGCGGTCAATATAAACGCCATTCTGTATTTTGATTTTTCCCTCGTTCTCCAGCTTTCGTGCTGCCAGAATCTCATAACCTTCATCCCATGTCTCAACGTAGGCAAGAGCTTTCGGTGTGACAGGTCCTTTGGCAGTGTATTCAGTTACTGGTGGGTATACGCCATACGGCTTATAGCGTCCTTTGCCGAGATATTTTATTGATCCGAATCCGTTCGGGAGCTTCTGGTGTTTCTTTCTTCGTGCCATATGTATCATCCTTTCTATTTTTGAGTATAAAAATAACAGCCAGCAGAGAACAGGTGTTCCGCTTGCAGTTGGCTGCTCCGAATGATACAATATGCTTGTGTAGGGCTTCTGTATCATTCGGAAGCGTGACCGTCCTGCTTTAGTAGAGTGGGGCGGTTTTGTTATTTAGCCAATTAATGATTCATCTTCATCTAAGGCATCTTCGATTGCTACTGGAGGAATTTCTAAATTCGATATAAGCAATTCTTTTTCTTTTCGTTTTGTGTTTACTGAGTAGTCTAAGTAAATTGGTTGTTGTGGTTTTCTACGGTACATTTTTTTTATTTCCGGGGAATTGTCATAACTAATTAGCCATGGATAAACTTTAGTTTTTATGTATTTGGCCAAAACTTTGTGCATATCGCTTTGGTAAAAGTATCGGTATAAAGACGGCCCCTTTTCAAAGTATGGAGGGTCAATATACACAAACATAGAACGGTTTCTTTTATAGTGTGTCTCTTGACGAAGAAACTCGATTGCGTCCATATTAAAGAGCTCTATTTGTTTTGAAAACGTTGATAAGTCGCGAATACTTTGGATAATCCGTGTTTTGTTAAATCGGCAATCAATTTTGTAAGCGGAATTTTGTGCCATGCCGCCTAAAGGATTTGCATTTAAAATTCCAGAAAAGTTTGTTCGATTTAAAAATAAACCTGCGAAACCTATTTGAACAGTAGTTTTACCATTTAAATAATTTGTATTACGGTATCTTGAAAATTCAGTCCAATTTTCTAGTGTGATATCTGTGTTATTAATCATTTCAATAAGTTCATCAGTATGGTTCATGACACAAAACCAGAAATTATAAATTAATGGGTCGAGTTCGTTGATTTTTGCTTTACAGATAATATTATTTTCTAATAAACCAAATGATACAGCGGCACTTCCACCATAAGCTTCCAAAAAAGTACAACCAGTTAAATTTTCCGTTTGAATAAGATTTTGTATATAAGGAATTAGTTTTGATTTAGCACCGGGATAGCGCAATGGATTGTTAATAGCCATATTCATCACCTCCTTAGTGATTATTATTATATTACAGAATAACTGAATTGGCCAGAACGAATTATAATTCATCTATGAGAGGCAAATCTAATTTAGTAGCTAACTGATTATAAATACTAACGAAATCAGCTAAAAAATTATTGTATTCTTTGCTATTGACAATTTTCCAATAATTATAAAGCTTACTATTTCCACGCCCCCAAAATCGCGATTGTTCTTCAAACCAGTTCTTGTATTGTTGAGAGTTTGCTCCTCTATCAATTAATGTCGGGTAATTTGCAAAACATTTTTTCTTATCATACTTACCTAAGTCCATGTCCCAGAAAGGGTCTGTTTCGTCCAGGGAATATAGAAATTTATAAAACATTTCTTCGGGGCATACTTTTCCAGGAAGAAACATTACATATTTTCCCTTATAATGTTTTATTTTCCGCAAAATATTATCTCTATTTTTATCTCCATCAAGAATTAAGATACTTTCAGATATAGGTTTAAGCTTAACACGCAATAATTCTAAGTACGATTCTGCACCAATAGAACAGGGGTTAAATGAAAGTTGCTTTTTATATCGACCATTTAACAAGGATTTGACAAATGACTGTGCCACATCATCTTCAGTAAAAACAGAGATTTTGACTTCTGATTGAGGAATATCTTTAACTGTGCCAGACAGTTCTAAGATGACATCATCAATAGAAGCCACATTTTTTGTTGTCACTGATTTTCCCTCTTTCTTTAAATATACTAATTTAGCTTCATTTGTATTATAATTATCGAAAAAGGTTGCTTTTATGATAGATGGAGAGTGTGTGGTAAAAATAAATTGTATTTTATACATACTGGCATATTTATAAAGTCTCTTAATAAGTCGTGTTTGAGCCAGTGAATGAAAAGTTGATTCAATTTCATCAATCAGTAAAATTCCACCTTTATAATCATTAGGATATTTGTCCATTAGTCGTTTAAAAGATAAAATGGATATCAATATTTTACCTAAATTATCTTGACCTGCAGAAATTGCTAGAGCGTCATATTCTGGTGAATGGATAGATGCGGTATATTTTTTGTCTGAATGAATGGTATCAACGGTGATGTTGTCTGATACTTCAGACATAATATCTTTGTATTCCAATGATAAAAAGCATTGTTCTTCAGGCGTTAGTTGGTCGAGGTATTCAAATTTTTCTTCTTCTCCGATAGGTGATACTCTTTTTAAGCTAAGGTAATATACAGGAACTTGAGGGTAACCGGTACCAGAACCCTTTCCCTCAGTTGACCAGAATCTGGGAATAGGATCATTCTTATCTCTGTATATACTATGGGCTTCAAAGTAGTCCTTTTTATATATTCCTGGATAAAGGTTTAAACGCCATTTATGTGTTCCGGGAATATCCTTTTCTGATAATTTAAACTTTTCGGCAAATTGTGAACGATATTTATAGCCATCAATAGAACTTTCTCCGAACATGGGATGACCAGAACTAATAGAGAAAGTCTGCCCTAATATTCCTAAAACAGTGGTTTTCATTGTACCATTATGCCCAACGATTGCAGTTAATTTTGAACCTAATTCAAAGTCTACGTTGTTTAATGCTCTGAAGTTATCTACATGTACGCTTTTTATTATCATATGTACCTCCAATAATCAAACATCAGTTCGGTAAGAGACGTTTTTTTTATTGAAAGCAACTGCTTTAGTTCATATTCTTTATCATTTCCTCTAGTTTATCCCTATCCTAGAGTTTGACAAAAATAAGTAAGTGTATTATATTGTCAAAGTGCTTGTATACGAATTATAGAAGTCTGCCATTAATCAAATTTTTTGCATCTTCTGAAAAAATATGATCATTTTCTTTGTAAATTCTCATTATTAATTTGCGGATTTTATCTTGCCCTAGACCATACATTCTGCAAAAGACTATTGCTGCTCTTATTTTTTTCTCTATATCGCGATCCTTTTCTAATGTATAAAAGAATCCACAAGGGATCATTATAGAATTATATATTTCATCCATACTGGAGCTGTATTCATAATGAGTATTTTTTTCAGCAGGTGTCTGTTTTTTGTAATTCCAAATTAAAAGCGTCCTCATAATCATAATCTAATATTAAAGAAATGGCTTCATTCTCCAACTCTAAATTGAAAGTTGCTGAATCGTTTAACGACTCAATGAGAGAAATTCCTTTTTTTGTTGCACAAAAATAATGAATTGAATCGCCTAAAAAAGAAGATAGATCTTCTGATGATATATTATCTAAAATCCGATTCGTTAAGTCAGCTTTCTTACCCGATAATGGGAGATTGAAATGGCGAAGTATATTTTTTAAATCCACAACTTTTAATTTTGAAATATTGACATTTGAAATTCTTAGCATATCAGATGAGTAGAGCTTTTTTAATTCATTCGCATAATTTAATCCATATTCATAGTACCAATATTGCGCAATATTTGCATTTTCCACAGAACGCCCATCGATGTATTTTAGAAAGAAAATATCTGTGGACAAAATCTTTGAAGAACAGTTGGTTGGAAAATTAATTATTTCTTGGTATGTTGGAATAATAGTTGCCTTCTTTTTTTTTGCAAGATTTTGAACTACAAATGATGTGTCAAGAACTTCGCCATTGTATTGTCCAGTTTGACGCAATGATTCTTCATATCCTACTTGCATAAGGTATGGCACTTCTTCATCAGAGATTTTTTTACCATCTGCACGGTATATTACGTTACCGTCTTGGACATATTCCGTTTGCTTAGAATAATCTCGTTCCTGTGGCTTGTCAGCGCATATTGCGTCTGAATTTTTAGATTGCTTTTCTGATGAATCATTTCTTAAAAGCAAGAATGAAAGTATACCAAACATTATTGATATTATTGCAGTGGAAATTACCTGAATAATATCTGTAATATTTGTTATAATAATTAGGATACCGATAAGTGTTGCTAATAGAAAAAATATACCAATTAACTTTTGTAGTCGTTTGAAAAAGAGGTTTTGCATATGTAGTTCTCCCTTTGGTTGATAATTTATATGGTGAAACATTCAAATTACTAAATTAATTCCATAACAGCAATTGTAGGCTCAAATATTATAATATAATTATCGACTTGAGTGTAACAACCATATTTGTTTTTATAATAAGTTATGGCATCATTTAAAAAGCTATCTGTTACACCTAAATATTCAGCTACTTCATGTGAATTTTCACAACGATTTTTATATGCCTTTATAAGACCAGTAAGTCCAACTTGTTTATTATAAGCCCAGATTCTACCACACATTTCTTGTTTTCGATTTTGGACAGTAGATTGGTCTATTATATTACTGGTAGCAGTTTGGTAATGGCCTAGCTCTTCCGCTAAAATACATGCCTTTTCAGTATCAGTAGGTATATCTTTATTTATAGCAATATGATTATCAAAATAAAGTCCTTTAATTCTAGTGCCGCAAAAATGTGAAGTTTCATCTACCGTTACTCCGGCGTTTTCAGCTTCTTCTAATAATATTTCATAGTTTGTCAAAAGAAATCCCTCCCTCGGGATAGATCATAACATTTCATATGTACAATAAAGGGGACTATTTTCTGTTTGCTTTTACAAAAGCTGCATATTCCTTAATTTTAGTTATCTCTTCTTCTGTGTATTCATCTCCATCAAAGTGGGCTGCCATAGTTCGTGGTTCATTTACATTATCGTCTGCCAAATAATCTAAAGAACAATCAAAATATGAGCATAGTTTCTTTAAAGTAGATAATTTAGCATTTTCTGAGCCTTTTTTATAAAATCCGTCGATTGTCGTATATGGCACCCCGGATTCTCTGGCTAATTCAGCTTTGTTTATGTTTCTTTCTTTCATAAGTATATCTAATTTATCTGTAAGTCCCATTTTTTACACCTCCGTTATGATTTGATTGTACTACTTTCTTTTATTTATGTAAATAAGAAAATACCTTGCAGAGTAAAAAAATTACTTTTAGGGGTTGACAATTACGATGCAGGGTATATAATAAACTCATAAATTACGCTACAGGGTAATTTACAGGAAAGGAGATGAAAAATTGTTTAGTAACTTAAACGCTGAGATGGCAAGAAATAAATTAACCATTAAGGCTTTGGCTGAAAAAACAGGTATTAACTATGAAAGCCTAAAAAACAAAATGTCTGGTGCAACGGAATTTAAGAGAAGCGAAATGCTTTTAATTAAGAAAGAATTTCCAACATGCAGTCTTGATTACTTATTTGAGGCAAATTGAGAAAGTAGGTGAGAGAGTGAGCCAACGCTTAACAGTAAAAGAAGCCGCTGCTGAGATTGGATGCAACGTGGAATACCTCAGACGGCAGATGAAAGCCGGGCGGTGGGATCTCGGAAGTGTGATAAAGCCGACTTCGAAGGTTAAGAATTATCAGTATTTTATCTTCCGGGCAAAGTTGGATAAGTTTCTCGGTATCGAACCGAGAGCAGACAACGAGGAGGTGGAAAATGAAGCAGATCAGTAAAGTATTTATAGCGGTAGGGATTGGAATTATGTTTCTTGGCGGAATGCTCGATGCGGATGGTGAAAAGTACATCTTATTATTAATCGCTATGGCTCTCGGAGCTTTGGTTGCACTGGTGGGAGTTGCGATCATGGATGTAGAACAGACACGAGAGGAAAAGCGGAAAGAGAAGCAGAAAGCATATTTTATTCACCAGAAGGACAAGTTTGACGCTGATGTAGAGTTCCTTGGGGAATTTGAGGAGGTGGCAAAGTGACAAATGCTCAATGCGTACGCGGTGAGGAAAATCCGAATGTCGAGGATATAGCGGTCGGCATGATTATTACAAAGGTGGCAACGGATTTTCATGTTGAAGTTGACACTGAAAGATACATACCGCTTTACCATCAAATGAAAGGATGGTTACTCAGTGAAAAAGAAAAATAGCACCATAACATTCTTTGGCGAGAACTGGTGCTATTTACCGTAGGAATACAAAAGTATTTCTGCGTTTATTGTAACACGTAGTTAGGTTTTTGGAAAGCGTGATTTTATGATTTACAGAAAATGCAGAATCTGTGGCTGCAGTTTAGATCCCGGCGAAGGAAACATGTGTGAAGAATGCCGGGACGAGCAGTACATGAAGCAGCAGCGAGAGAAAGCTGTCAGATACATGGTTTTATCTACAAATTTCAGACAGATGGAAATGGAGGAATTTTTGAATGGCAGCGCCTAGTTTGACATGGAAGGATTTAGGAATACTCAAGGATGCACTGGATGAATTTGAAAGAACACTGGAAGATTTAGACATAGAAACCGGTGAAGTGTCATGGCATACCGACGGAAGTATTCATGGCGAATTTGTGTATGGTACAAGAAAGCTGATTACCGACACAGACGATGATGGGGAGGGATTTTCTCACAGATATGAATGATAGTTACGATTTGTGGAAAGACAGAGATCGGAGTCAAGGCGAATGGCTTGAGCGTAGACCAAAATGTATATGTTGCGGTGAACACATCCAGGATGATACAGCAGTGCAGATCAGAGGGGATTACTACTGCGATAAATGCCTGGATGATATGAGAGTTTATATCGAAGATTGAGAGGAAAGATAATGGAAAATAATTTTTTAAATGCAAATGAAATCAGTTGCAGAGTTCAGCAGATTTCAGAAAAAGGATTGTCTTTGCTGTTATATGTCACTTCAAGAGATGGACAGAAAAGGCTTGATGAAAAATATGGAGCGCTCGGATGGCAGGACAGATATGAAGTAATCGATGGAGATTTATATTGCATTATTTCTGCATGGGACAACGAAAAGAAGATGTGGATTTCTAAAGAGGATGTAGGAACTGCATCTTATACAGCAAAAGAAAAGGGACGAGCATCGGATGCATTTAAGAGGGCATGTGTAAAGCATGGAATTGGAAGAGAATTATACACGGCACCTTTTATATGGATTCCGGCAGCCAATTGTCATATTAAAACAGACAATAATGGAAAATCTTCTACAAGAGATAAGTTTTTTGTAAATCTTATTAAATATTCCTCGGATGGAAAAATTGATGAATTAGAAATTGTAGATCAGGAGATGAACATTGTATTTAAACAATATCCGTCTCAGAAAATTGATGATGTGAAATATCAGGTTCTACTCGGAAAACTGAAAGAAGCGGATGTATCAATGGATACAATTGTTGAGCTGTTTCATGTGAATACATTACAGGAACTTGATATTAATCAGTGGAATAAATGCATGAGAAAACTTGAAGTCACGATTGCAGCAAATGCCGGAAAAAAGGGTGATGCATAATGCATGCGCTTGTAAAAATAAGCAAATACAAAGAAACACAAAGTGGCACGGATCTTATTATTTCTGTACCTGGTATGCAGATCGGAGATATGTTGCAGCGTAAGAAAATATCAAATGCTGAGATTAGGTTTGATGACGGTAGACATATTTCGGCAGAACAGAGAAAAAAGGCATATGCCACGATAGGGGATATTGCAGACTGGACAGGATATCTACCAGAAGAAGCGAAAGAAAGACTTAAGAATGAATATACAGTGCGAACAGGAGTAGAACATATCAGTCTTTCAAATTGTTCAATGGATACAGCAAGAGACTTTATTAGCTTTCTGATTGAATTTTGCTTGGAATGGGGGATACCACTTTCTGAAAATGCAATAGAACGTACAGATGACATAGGAAGATATCTTTACTACTGCCTGTTACACAAAAAATGTGCGATCTGCGGAAAAGACGGAGAGATTCATCATGAGGATGCAATCGGAATGGGTAATGACAGGACAAAAGTAGATGATTCCAGTTATAAAAAAATCTGTTTGTGCAGAGAACACCACACACTGGCACACAGCCTTGGAGTGATCCGGTTCAGAGAGATGTATAAGGTCTATGGAATTGTTATAAAGGATTTATAGGGTTGAAACACCTTGCCAAATGGCAGAAAGAAACCTATTCATGCAGAAAATGATATATCACGATTGTTGGAAGCCATGATTTCCCGGTGCTGTCATGTACCGGGAGAAAGGAGAAGTTTTGAATTTAGAACAGAAAACAATTACCTCAGTTGAGGTTGCGGAGATGGTGGGAAAAGAACATAAAAATTTAATGAGAGATGTGCGCTCTTATGCGGGGGAATTAGCCGAGCTCAAAATTGAGCCGGGCGATTTTTTCAGAGAAAGTACATATAAGGATGCAAATAATCAGAGCAGACCATGCTATCTGGTCACAAAGAAAGGCTGCGAATTTATCGCCCACAAACTCACTGGAGTAAAAGGTACAGAGTTTACCGCAAAATACATCAATCGTTTTCATGAGATGGAAGATGTTATTCAGAAACCGAAGTCTCCGATGCAGCTTTTAGAAATGGAGTTTGCAGCTCTTAAAGAAGTAGACAGCAAAGTTGATGCAATCAACAGAGATTTGCAGGATTTCAAGGAAACGTTGCCATTGCTTCCATCGGACGCAGATGATGTGAAAGCGGAAGTAAATAAGCGGGTGATTGATTGCCTTGGCGGTAAGAACAGCAATGCATATCATGACAGCTCCATCCGTGGAAAGGTGTATTCAGATATTTACCGGGAATTAAAAAGACAGTTCGAGGTAAGCAAATATAACTGCATACACAGAAATCAGAAAAATATCGCTATTGATATCGTAAGAAACTATGAACCACCGTATGTACTGGCAGAAGAAATCAAAGACAGTAATGCGCAACTGAATCTGGAGGATGTCGATGGAGTATAAATTTACAATACCTTTGAAACCGATCACAAAAAAGAATAGCCAGAGGATTGTATTTACCGGGAGCGGCAGACCATTTATCATCCCATCCGAAGCCTACACGAAGTATGAAAAGGAATGCAGGGCATATATGCCGGATATAAAGACCATTGAAAGCCCTGTGAATGTAAAAGCTGTGTATTATATGCCAACTGGAAGAAGAGTTGATCTGACAAATTTGCATGAGGCATTGCATGACATTCTGGTACATTACGAGATCCTTAAGGATGATAACTGTAAAATCATTGTTTCCACTGATGGGAGTTATGTGGATGTAGATAAATGGCATCCTCGTACAGAAGTGACAATATCGGAATTGGAAACGGGGTGATGATTTGAATTACATAGCTGAGATAAAAGCATTTTACGACAGGCTCGAACTAAACCCGCAGCCCAACACTGCAATCGCCTTATGGCATGCGCTAATGTCCATAGCGAATAAGGCAGGGTGGCCAGATACGTTTACGGTAGCCTCGTCAGTCCTTGGACTTCGGTCTGGATTAAATGTATCAGCGTTAAAGAGAGCGAGAAACAAGCTTGCTACAGATGGGTTCATCGAATGGAAAGCGCGCGGTGGGAATCTTGCAGCACAATATAAAATAAATAGTCTTGTGGTTCAAAATTACAGTAAAAATGAACCACAAGATGAACCACAAAGTGAACTGCAAATTGCACCACAGTTTGAACCACAAAGTGAACCTATTAATAAACAAAGACATAAACATAAACAAAATACACCCCCTATATCCCCCGTGGAACGGTATGCAGAGTTTGCCGCAGTCTATCCGAAACGGTGTACTGGCTGTCTTGTTGAAACAGAATACTGCAATGCGGTACTGGCTGGTGTACCGGAAGATGATCTGGTATTGGCCGCACAGAATTATGCAGATATATGCAGACGGGAGAAAACAGCAGAGCGGTATATTAAAAAGCCGGAGAACTTTTTACGAGAGAACTTGTTTATGCAGTACCTGAAAGGAGAGAATGATGGATCAGTTGGAAGAGATACTGGAACGCATGAAAAATCACTCAACGAACTCATGCAGGAACGCGGAGACACCGGAGACTTCCAAGGATTCTGATGTGTGTCCAATTTGCGAAGGTCGGGAGTGGATCTTGAAAATAAAAGACGGAGTTGAAATAGCAGTACCGTGTAAATGCCGTGAGAAAGCGGTCATGTCAAGGCGGTTGCGATTCGCAGATATACCGGAGGCATTCCGTGGGATGGATCTGAGATCGTTTCGAATGGATGTGTACAGGAAGCAGGAAAGTAAAAAGATGGTGTCAGATGCCTGCAAAATCATAAAAACCTATCTGGATGATTTCGAGAGCCAGAAGGAAAGAGGCATGGGACTGTATATCTGGTCGAGGACAAAGGGAAGCGGTAAGACGAGGATCGCTGCCGGGATTGCAAATGAGCTGATGAAAAGATACACAGTCAAATTTGCAGTATCACTGACCATCCTGCAGGAAATTAAGAATACATGGCGCAGGGATGCAGCAGGCAGTGAAAGCCAGCTTTTAGATGCACTTTCCACAACGGATATTTTGATCATTGATGATTTTGGTGTGGAAGCACCGGCGGCATGGATCAACGACAAAATGTATCAGATCATCAACGAGCGGTACATAAACCAGAAGGTAACGATTTTCACGAGTAATGATCCGCTGGACAAGCTATCCTACGATGACCGGATCACGAACCGGATCAAGGAGCGGACATATCAGATCGCATTTCCAGAAGAATCAGTCCGGGATCATATAGCAGAGCGGATGCAGGAGGAAATCATTGAAAAGATGATGGCGGGTGGAAATATAAAATAAAAAATACAAGGAAGGTGAACAAATGCATAACGTACAGCAGAGACAGAGGTTAATTCCGTCGAGTGTTTATAAGCAGGAATTAGCAAAATGTCAGTTAGGAGATAATATCGCGAATCACATGGGATATATTTTTACAGCCATTTTGTATGACAAGTTTGATATGACGTTTAAGCAGGTCACGAATTTTTATAGCAAAACCGTTGAGCGTCGGAAATCTTGGCAGGACGATGATGACGAAGCGGTAACGAGCGAGAGCATGATGGCATATTGCCGTAAAAAGAAAATTGATGTGGTCAAGTGGGTAAAATCAATCCCAATGTCACAAAAATTGTATATGGCAGATATAAAAAATGGACGGGCAGTGCTTGGCGCAGATCGGAATATCGAGAGCGCGCTTGCCTCCACAATGTATCTGACTATTCCGACATTAAAAGATTCTTACCGTTTCTCAAATGCCAAAATCGAAGAATTTATGAATTGGGTTGCCTATTACATTGATTCCTATTGGCGCAAGCAGCCAAAGAGTAAGGAACACTATCTGACGGATGAGATTATTCGGAATCAGTTCATTGAGGATGAACACTGGGATATTGTAACAGGAAAAGCGGTGAAATAAGGATTATTAACATGGGAGAAATGACAAAGACAAGCATAAAATACTGCCGGAAATGTAAATATTCGTACAAGCACAACCAGACAGAGATCATGTGTGGATATTATTTATAGACCAGATTAAGGCGTGGGTGCCCGGTTGGGATGTGCGATAAGTTTGAGAAGAAAGGTAGAAAGAGAAAGGTGAAGTTGAAATGACGGATGAAACCAAGCAGGAGATAGAAGCGGCATTGATGTTGTTAAAAAATACATTGGTAAGAAATGGCGTAAGCATAGCACTTGCAGGAAGTGGAGATACCGGAAAAGACGATGGATGCATTATGTTTTTTGATACCGCAGAGTATTACCACACCGGGAAATTTAAAGGGATATCTGTTAAAACAATGGATTTAGTGAGATAGGAGAAAAATAATGTATGGAGATTGAAAAGAGAATTTATCCAGCATATGCCTTTACTGAAAATGAGAGAGAAAAGGCAACCATGAACAGCACGATTTATAATGAATTAAAGGAAAAATACAGAATTTCAAGATATAAAGTTGATAATCTTAATGATTATGACATTGTCTTAGACTGTAAACCTGATATATATCGTTCCGTTTATAAGGTTATTAAAAATAATACACAATTATCAGCCTTAGAACTTGCATTAATTTGTGATGGTGGAAGCCTTTGCTTTGGGTACACCAGACATGGAAATGAGTTTTACATAAATGAGGATTAGATTTTGTGAGGTAGAAATATGACAGAGTGTATGAAAAGCATGGCTAAGAAGCCACAGACCAATGCGGACCGGATCAGGAGCATGACGGATGAGGAACTGGCAGAAATGCTGTCTACTGTGAGCCAGCATTGCGTAGTGTATTTATCAGACAAAATAAATTGCAGACATAGTAATTGTGATACAGGTTGCAAAAATAATATCAAGAAATGGTTGCAGAAAGAAATGGAGGAAGAGGATGGAGAGATTAACGACAAATAAAAGCGTGGCTGACATGTCGATGATCGATCTGGCACATAATAGCTGCTATGCAGATGACGAGCGAAATGCCAGATACAGAGATTACGAGATGGAAATGGATGCACGAGATTTTGCAAGAAATCTTATGGTCACATTGGCAAAAGATGAATTGCCAGTAGATGACGCAGAGTTTGACGAGGAAATATTGGACAATTTAACGATAGATCCGTTTTCAGATGTCCGTGGTCTGATTGCGTTGTTCTACCGCAATATGTGGGCAATGGCAGATTTGAGGGAAAAGTTGAAAGACTATGAGGATGCCGAGGAGCAGGGATTACATCTGCGGTTGCCGTGTGGAATTGGCTCAGATGTATATATAATTCCTAGCAAAGTCAATTATGAATTAAATATTTTAAGTCTGCACCCGGAGAACAACAAAGTTTATCATCAGAAAGTAGCCTTGATTACTTTTACAGAAAAAGGATGGTACATGGAGTGTGATAAGGATCGAGAATATGGTACAGACCGAATCCTGTCAGAAAAAATGTACAAGGAAACCTGGTTTTTATCACAAGAGGAAGCAGAAGCCAAGTTGAAAGAAATGGAGAAGGGAAATGGCGCACATAACAAATAAGGAACTGACTATACGGCAGATTGGAGAGTTCTGTACAAACACTCTCTGTAAGAAATGTCCGGTGGCAAAGTGGAATGAGGAAAGCGGTTTGCACAATGGATGTATGGAGAGTTTAAGACTTCCAGAGGTATCGAGGATTATGTTGGAGCAGATCAAAGGAAGAAAGGTGAAGCACAATGGAGAATAGATATTTATTCCGAGGAAAGCTGATTGATAACAGTGGATGGGTATATGGATTACCGAGTTATGATGAAGATGGCGAGATTAAAGAAATTGAGGTATGTAGTGAAGATTATATTGATTTTTATTTGGTAGACCCGTCCACTATCTGCCAGTGCACCGGACTTAAGGATAAAAGCGGCAAGCTTATATTTGAGAATGACATTCTTTCAGGGCATATCAATGATGAGTTTCCAGAAGATGAGACGAGAAAGCGTGTAATGTGGCATGAAAACGGATGGCGTACAAATGAGCCGGGATGTGATGACTTTGAGGAACTGGATGATTTTGATTCAGAGAATTTTGAAGTGATCGGCAACATGATTGATAACCCGGAACTGTTGGAGGTGTGACTATGACAATTGATGAAGCTATATCACACGCAAGAGAAGTGGCTGAATGCCAAAAGATGTCAGCAAGACTAATCGAAGATAATGCGTATATCCCAGAATCGGTTGATAAAGAAGCCATTACACATGGAAATACTATATGTGCAAACGAACATGAGCAACTTGCTGAATGGTTGGAAGAGCTGAAGCAGTACCGAACAATCGGAACGGTGGAAGAATGCCGGGCGGCGATGGAACGTCAGAATCCGATAGCTGCTATTGCTGAAAAAGAAGATACTGGGACTACAAGATATATATGTCCGACATGTGGTATGTATATGGGGTGGTCAACTGGAATGTTTCCTGCTCGTTATTGCTGGAAATGTGGTCAGAAATTGGATTGGGGGTGTAAAGAATGAGTGAAAGCCTTAAGCCATGCCCGTTCTGCGGTGGAAACGCAATGTTCTTAACCATTACAAATAAGTCATCACATTCGGCTGTTGGGGTAATGTTCAAAATCAAATGTATGAAATGCGGAACAGAACTTCCAAAAAGCTATG
>ENA-ORUA01000375-ORUA01000375.1-human-gut-metagenome-genome-assembly--contig:-NODE-375-length-48783-cov-6.613323_pt1 | contig 48783 bp, 41 predicted proteins | sample MGYA00242076_ERZ509201 | MGnify/ENA primary metagenome ERZ509201 (study PRJEB26280, sample SAMEA2338863) | human gut metagenome | biome: human gut; feature: human-associated habitat; material: faeces...
AAATTCTCAAAGAATTTTCAAGGTTGTTTTACTGTTCAATTATCAATGTTCATTTTATTAACAAAATCAATCAGTTTGATTTAAAATCTCTTTTAAAGTTCCTGTCATATTTTGTTTTATTTTGTTGCCATCGCTGACAGCTCAGTTATATTATCATTTATACGGGTATCTGTCAACACTTTTTTTGATTTTTTTAAATTTTTCTTTTTGCATTACAGCTATTATGACCTACAAAGCCCTATTTTATGCGGATTACACAGTGGTTTTATAATATTAAATATTTTGGTGGTAAAAAAAGACACAGTAAGCCATGCTTTTTTCACCACTTATTTATGAATTATGTTAAATATTAATTTTCTTCAGCTTGTTTTGTAGGTGATGTAGGATATTCTTTTCCATATTCTTCAATCATATCTTGTCTGCCTTTATTTTTTAAGCCCCTTATTACTAATTTTGTTATTAAATGATATATAACTGCAAAGATTGGAACACCAATTAACATACCAACAAAGCCAAATACGCCACCAAAGAATAATATTGCAAAAAGTACCCAAAAGCTTGAAAGTCCTGTTGTATTACCAAGTATCTTAGGGCTTATTACATTTGCATCGACCTGCATTAATATAATGTCAAATATAACAAGAAATACGCACTGGACTGGATTAACCATGAGTGTAAAAAGTGCAGCAAGGATTAATCCAACATACCAGCCAAAAAATGGAATTATATTAAATATACCAATTATTACAGCAATAAGCATTTCACTCATAAGCTCACTATTAGGTATAAACAATCTAAATATCATCATCCCTATATAACATATAATTGCTACAATAGCTGAATCTACAAGCTTTCCATTTATAAAACCACTAAAAACCTTATCTGCGAACTTAAGTTCTTCTTTTATAGAGTCTGCTGTACTTTTCTTAAATATGCTATACAATACAAGCTTGAATTGTTCTAAAAGCTTTTTTCTTGAAATAAGTACATATATTGCAACTACTACTCCCATTACTATATCCATTATAAATGTAAATACACTCATAACACTTGATGAAAGTCCTGTTGCAAGATTTTGCGCAAAACTTATTAAATCATTTGACAACCAATTTTGAATAAAATCATATAACTTATCAAGCAGTTGTCTTGTCTGGTCTAAAAATTTCGGATTAGAAGCTAATTTGTCTTGTAACCACTTTATCATCTGCTCCATACTTGACGGCATTATCTGAACCATTTTAACAAGGCTATTTATAAACTGTGGCACAATTACAATTAATATTATGTAAATAATAACGCCAAACACAACAATTCCAAAAAATACACTTAAGCCTTGTGCAACACTTTCTTTTCTATTCTGATTTTTAACTTTTGACATCATTTTTAAAAATAGCTTTTCAAAGAAATTACACATTGGGGCTATTATATATGCCATCACTCCACCTATTATAAATGGTGATAATACAGAAAGTACTTTATAAAATGCAGTTGTAAGTGCGTCTATTCTCAACAAAATAAAGAAAAATAATATTGATAAGCATATAATTACCAACACACTTATTACATTATATATATACTTTTTATTTGAGTCTTTCTTCATGCTTATTATCCTTTCATTTGTTAAATTATTAATAATATTATAAAATAAAATCTTTAATATTTAAAGTGATAAGAATATTTTATTTTAAAACAAAAAACATTCAGTCATTAGTATATTTATTTCCTTAAATGACTGAATGTTTTTATTAATAATTTATTAGTTAATTACTATATTTTTACTGAAAATTAGCATTGTTAGAACCTTTTGACTGCATATTGCCATTTTGATTTCCATTTGGTTGTCTGTTATCTGAACTTCCCATATCATTATTGCCATTTTGCATATTAGAATTATTCATTTTTCCACCACCGCCAAAGCCAGAAGATACTCCATTTGATGTAACTGAACTACTTACTTCTATAGACTGTGATGTGCTTCCTGCATTGACGGTATATGTGCTTCCTGACTTAATATCTGTTGAATATACAATAGCACTAGCATAAGCTTTTGATGGTGTATATGAAAGTATTGTATTGCCTGAGCTGTCTTTTAATGAAAATTCTGAATTAGCACTTGCTGTAGAAAATGTTGTAACAATACATGAACCATTTTCTGCAGAAGTTGGTGTTTCTAACATTCCACTTGAACCAAATGCCATAACTGTTCCGCCAGTTATTTCACAAGTGTTATCAAAGTCAATAGCTGTATCTCCATCTGATGTAGGGCCACTTATTATAATTGTTCCACCATTAATATATATAGAACCATTAGCATCAAGACCGTCACCAGAAGCATTTACTAATATATTACCACCGTTAATTGTAAGTGTTGCTGTGCTACTACTATTATTTCCTTGTGGCATACCACCTGTTTGTGAATTATTTGACATATCACTTGATTGACCATTGTTATCTGATGGAAGTTCTGGAGCTGTGCCATTACCCATTCCATTTGGCATATTTCCCTGTTGTCCATTACTGTCTGATGGTAACTCTGGTCTTTCTCCTGTTGCTTCTGATTGACCATTTGGTTGACCCATACCCATCTGACCGTTATCATCTAATAGTGGCTCTGGGGCTGTGCCATCACTCATTCCACTTGGCATATTACCACCCATCTGATTATTATCTGCATTATCTGTACTGTTAGAAGACGAACCACCTGCTGCATTTATACCATCATCAGAAGCTGTAACATCTATATCACCGCCATTTATAATAATAGTTTCTGCTTCTATACTTTCATAGCTGTTCTCAACTTTTATATTTCCATCGTTAATTACAATAAGTGTATCTGCATGGAAACCGTCATCACCAGTATTAACATTAAATGTTCCACCATCAATATACATATCTCCATTTGTATGAACTGCATCATCTTGAGCATTTATAGTATATGTTCCTGATGTTATCTTTATAACTGTACCTGCTTTAAACCCCTTCATACTTGCTTCATCTGTACTTGTTGACTGTGTAGAAGTGTTATTCATTCTACCAAAGCTATTATTTTGTGGGCTAGACTTAGTTGATGCTTGATAACCGCCACCAGTCTTTATATTAAAATCACCACCATTAATTCTTAAAATATGCTCTGACTGTATTCCGTCTGTTGCTGCAGTAATATTAAATGTTCCGCCATCTATAATTATATTACCTTTAGTGTCATCAGTATCATAAGTAGACTTCATACCGTCTTGACCTGATGTAATATTAAATGTACCATTTTTTATAGCAAGTAAATCTTTTCCTACAATGCCGTCTTCATTACTTGTTATATTAAATGTTCCTGATACAATCTTTAAATCGTCTGAACTTTTTATACCATTTCTATAGCCTGCGTTGACATTTAAAGTACCATTTCCATTAAATGTTAAATCAGCCTTTGATGTAATAGCCGCTGAATAATCTTCATCGTCTGTTGTAGCTCTTGTGCTATCTGTAAATGTATTTGTTGTACCATCTGCAAGTGTTACAACTACTTTCTTAGCATCTTCAACTATAAATGGAGCTGTTGTTGAACTTGTGACATTGACACCATTTAAAATAATTCTTACTGTTCCCTTGCCAGAAACATTTACATCAATACAACCATCTGTCAATGTTCCTGAAATAACATAAGTTCCTGCACTTGTAATAGTAACTTTTGAGCCATCAACTGTAACACCACTTCCTGTTACGGTTGCTGATGTCTGTGTAAGCTCTATCTTTGAAGCTTCTGACTCGTTATAAGATGTTGTAGTATCTTCTTCATCTAATTCTATTGAAATATCTCCTTCTGTTTCATCTGTTGTAACAGAAGATGTATTTACAACTGATGAATTTGATAATGAATTTGTCTGTGTTGTGGCTACTGTTGTTGTCTGTGTGTCTGTGCTTGCACTGTCCCAGGGCATTGAACAACCTACCACTGAAAAACAAGTTATTGTACCTGCTATAAGCGCTGCTGTGAGTTTTCTGTAATTAATCATAATATAACCTCCTCTATTAAACATATCTTAATTTTAAATATAGTACCTAATTAATTTTTATCTTAATGTTATTCACATTAATACAAGTGACAACTGTTTTTGTCTTTCTTGTTTATAGCCATATATTACCTGTCATCAATGTATGAATTGTGTTAATAGTGTGTTAAATATGTGAAATTAGAAATTAATTGAAGTGTTAAAAATAGAGTAAAAAAGATATTTTAATAATAAAAAAAGATTAATAAACGTAAAGATAAAGTTGTTACAATAGTAAAATAACAATGTTGATAATATATCAATCTGTCAGAAAGCATACAAGTTTTTTTGATAAATAAATGTCTAACCTGTTAAAATTCACTTAACAAAATAGAATTATGAAACTTTCTTAATATTGTCTATTTACTAATGAAACAACTTTATTTAATATTTTTATAATATTCAAAAAAATACACAGAATATATTTCTCTTAGCTTTAATAATACTTAAAATTAGATATTAACCTTAACAATCTTAGGTCTTAAACCGCCTTCATCGAGCTTTTTAACTATCTCTTCTTTGTGTTCTGGACCGAAAGCTTCGATTGTAATTCTAAGTTCAACTGTTGCTTTACGGTTAATACTTACAAACTGGTTGTGTTCAAGCTTAATTACGTTACCATTAGCCTCTGCTATAATTGAAGCTACCTTAACAAGTTCACCTGGCTTATCTGGAAGAAGAACAGATACTGTAAATATTCTGCTTCTTTGAACAAGACCTTGCTGAACTACAGAAGACATTGTAATAACGTCCATATTACCACCTGAAAGGATTGAAACAATCTTCTTATTCTTAACATCTAACTGCTTAAGTGCTGCAACTGTAAGAAGACCTGAGTTTTCAACTATCATCTTGTGGTTTTCAACCATATCAAGAAAGGCTACGATTAAGTCTTCATCTGGTACTGTGATGATATCATCGATATTCTTTTGAAGGTATGGGAAAAGCTTACTTCCCGGTGTCTTTACGGCTGTACCATCAGCTATTGTATTAACTGTTGGAAGTGTAACAACCTTCTTAGCCTTTAATGACTCTTGAAGACAGTTAGCTCCTGCTGGCTCTACTGCTATAACTTTGATATTAGGATTAAGAAGCTTTGCAAGTGTAGACACACCAGTTGCAAGTCCACCACCACCAACTGGTACAAGAATATAATCTACTGTTGGAAGTTCCTTTATAATCTCCATTGCAATTGAACCTTGTCCTGTTGCAACATCTAAGTCATCAAATGGGTGAACAAATGTAAGTCCCTTTTCCTGTGCAAGAGTAAGTGCATATTCGCAAGCTTCATCGTATACATTACCATGAAGAACAACTTCTGCACCATATCCTTTAGTTCTATTAACCTTAATAAGTGGAGTTGTTGTTGGCATAACTACTGTAGCCTTAACTCCGTACTTCTTAGCGGCATAAGCTACACCCTGCGCATGATTACCAGCAGAAGCTGTAATAAGTCCTTTTTCTCTTTCTTCTTCTGACATTGTGCTAATCTTATAGTAAGCACCTCTTACCTTATATGCACCTGTATACTGCATATTTTCTGGCTTTAAATATACTTTGTTGCATGTCTGATTACTAAAATATTCACTATAAACAAGATTAGTTTGTAATGTTACTTCTTTTACCTTTTCAGCGGCTTCTTCAAACTTTTCTAATGATAATTTTTCCATAGTATCTTTGTCCTCATTTCCAAGCGATTATTGTTGTGTCATTTGCTTATTATTGACACAGAAATTAAGAGTTTTTAGAGTTCTTAAAATAATATTTATTATAGCTTAATTTATTTATCTTTACAACTGTTTTTATTCTTCTTCGTCATCTTTATCAAGTTCCACATCAAAAAGAGCATTTACAAAATCATTAGAATTAAACTTCTGTAAGTCTTCTACTTTTTCACCTACGCCAACGTATTTTACTGGAATACCGTATTCTGCTTGTATTGCAACAGCTATACCACCCTTTGCTGTCCCGTCCATCTTAGTAAGAATTATTCCTGTTATATCTGTAACTTCTTTAAATTCTCTAAGCTGTGCAAGCGCATTTTGTCCTGTTGTAGCATCAAGAACTATCAAGTTTTCTCTATATGCGTCTGGATACTCTCTTTCGATTACTCGGTCTATTTTACGCAACTCCTCCATAAGATTTTTCTTATTGTGAAGTCTTCCTGCTGTATCACAAAGAAGTACATCAGCATTTCTTGCCTTACTTGCGGCTATTGAGTCATATATAACTGCTGCAGGGTCTGAACCCTCGCTTTGCGAAATGATATCAACACCTGTTCTATTAGCCCACTCTGTAAGCTGTTCTATTGCCGCTGCTCTAAATGTATCTGCTGCCGCCATAACAACTTTTTTGTTCATAGCCTTTAAATGTCCTGCAAGCTTTCCAACAGAAGTAGTTTTACCAACTCCATTTACACCAATAAGCATAACTATTGACTTGCGATTTTCAAACTCATAAGCATTCTCACCTAAATCCATCTTTTCTTTGATTGTATCTATAAGAAGCTGTTTACACTGTTGTGGTTCTCTTACCTTTTGTTCTTTTACCTTTTGCTTTAATTCTTCGATTATTTCATCAGTGGCTCTTACACCTAAATCACCCATAATAAGTGTTTCTTCAAGTTCTTCATAGAAGTCATCATCAATTGAAGAAAACCCGCTAAATACGTTTTCAATTCCTGAAACAATATTATCTCTTGTCTTTGTAAGACCCTCTTTTAATTTACTAAATAATCCCATGTGTCACCTCGTTATTATATTAAATTCATCATTATTCTAACACTATTAAGTAATTATTATGTTGTTAAAAAATAATCAAATCCAAACTTAATAGTGTTATAGCTAAATAAAAAGCCTATCGCAAATATTTAATTTAATAGTTTTTCTGCTCTTTCAAGGTCATTTTCTATTAAATCTACAGATACAAGCGCAGATACACCTTTTTCCTGCATTGTTATACCATACAATCTATCGGCAGCAGTCATTGTTCCACGTCTATGTGTAATTACTATAAACTGTGTATGCTTTGTAAGCTTATGAAGATAATTAGCATATCTTCCAACATTAGAGTCATCAAGTGCCGCTTCTATTTCATCAAGCAGACAGAATGGCGATGGCTTTAGATTTTGGATTGCAAATAAAAGTGCAATAGCCGTAAGTGCCTTTTCTCCACCTGATAACTGCATCATATTTTGAAGCTTCTTTCCAGGTGGTTGTGAAATAATTATAATTCCTGCTTCAAGAATATCTTCACCTTCTACAAGTTGTATAGTGCCTCTACCACCACCAAACAGTTCCTTAAATACCTTGTCAAATTCAACTCTTATTTCTTCAAACTTCTGCTCAAATTGTACTCTCATACCTTTGTCAAGTTCATCAATAATCTGAATAAGAGAAGCTTCTGCCTGTATCAAATCATCATGCTGTGTTTTTAAAAATGTGTATCTTTCACTTACTTCTTTATATTCTTCAATAGCATTAACATTTACATCACCAAGATTTTTAATGCTTGACTTTAATTGGTATATCTTTTTCTTTAAATCAGACAAATTATTAAGCTCGTCATTTTTAAGCTCGATAGCATAACTGTATGTAAGCTCATACTCATTCCAGATATAATTAACTAATGTATCATTAGTTTCTTCTAACTTTTCCTTTTGAGCTATAAGTCGATAACACTCTTTATCAAGTGAACTGATTTCTCTGTTAATCTTTTCTCGCTTTTCAAAAAATGTCTTATGACTGTCATTTACTTCTTTTTTCTGTTCCTTTAAGCCTGCAATCTTAGCTGTGCAACCGTTAAGCTGTATAACAGCTTGTTCTATCTGATTTTTAACTTTTTCAATCTCAAGCTTTTTACTTGCTATGTCTTTATCTGTTTGTGACATATTTATATTAATCTGACTTGCTTCTTCATTAAGACTATTAATCTCACTTTCAATACGAGAAATGTTCTGTTCAATAAATTCTTGTTGTTGTTTAGCTGATGTGTATTGTATCTTTGCATTTTCGACCTGCATAAGATGAGTACTTTCCTGCTTTTTCTTTTCTTCAAGCTTTGCATTAAGCTCATCTATTTCTTTTTGAGAAATTTCATTTCTTGTATCAAGTGAAGTAAGATTGCCACTTACATTGTTAAGACTCTCTGTTATTTGATTTATCTTAATTTCAAGATCTTTGACTCCTGCTGTATAATCACTATAAGAATTTATTATTTCTTTCTTCTTCGATACCGCTTGATTAAAATTAAGTTGTGCTGTATTTTTCTTAATCTGCTCATCTCTTAATTGCTTGTTAGCTTCATCTAACTTGCTTCTTAACTCTGAAACTTCTTTTCGATTTTCGCTTATATTTGCCTTAATTAAATTACCGGACTTGCTTAACTCATTAACTTCTTTTTTAAGTTCTTCTATCTCTCGTCTTCTTCCAAGCAAATTACTTGAGTTTTTAAATGCTCCACCTGTCATTGAACCACCCGGATTAAGCTGTTCTCCTTCAAGTGTTACAATTCTTAGTGAATACTTATACTTTTTTGCAATTAAAAGTGCGTTATCTATATTGTCAACTACAAGTATTCTTCCAAGCAGATACTTTGCAAGTTTTTCATATTCAAAAGAAACTCTTACAAGACTACTTGCAACGCCAACAACACCATTTTCCTTAATGCAGGGGTCATTTTCTAAAGTATTACGAACTTGTAGCGATGATAATGGAAGAAATGTTGCTCGCCCAAATTTATTTTCTTTAAGATACTTAATAAGTCCTTTGGCTGTATCTTCATTATCTGTAACAATATTTTGTATTGTACCGCCAAGCGCAGTTTCTATCGCAGTTTCGTATTTTTTTTCAACCTTGATAATATCTGCTATAACACCAAGTATTCCTTCATTATCATCTTTTAATTCCATAATCTTACGAATACTGCTGCCATAACCGTCATATCTTTCTGTAATATTAACAAATGATTCTAAACGTGACTTTTCTCTGTGGTACTGCTGTTGTTGTTTATCTGCGTCTGCTGACAACTGTGCAATATTTTCTTTTAACTTAGTAATACTGTCATTATAATCAGAAATTTGACTTGTAATACTTTTAATATGTGCTACAACCTGTTCAAACTCCTCTTGATATTTCTGTATTACTGTATCTTGAAGCTTTTCTTCACTTTTTCCTTGAATAATCTTACTACTAAGTTCTGCCTTTCTTATATTAAACTGTTCAAGCATAGTCTTGTATTTTTGATTATCTGCTTTAATTACTGATTTTTCATTTAAAATGTCATAAATATCATTTTGTCTTTTTTCTATATCAGATGTAATTGATATAATCTCTTGTGAGATTTGACTTTGAACTTCTTGTGCTTTTTGTTGCTTGTCTGTATACTCTTTAAGTTTAGAAGTAATATCTTTTTTACTTGCAACAAGCTCTTTCATACTACTATTCTTTTGCGATAGTTCTGATGTAATAGCATTAATTCTCGTTGAATAATGAGTATTATTAGCTTCTATTGTCTTTATCTGTTCATTGTATACATTAATACTACCTTCTAACTTTTGCTTATCAAGCTCTGTATTAGATAACAATGAAGACACCATATCAATATTATTGCTGATATCATTTAATTGTTCTTCTGCTGCTTCATATTCTGCCTTTGTGCTTTCATAAGCTTTTTTGGCATTGTCTAAATCAGACTGAGCAATTAAAAGTTTATCATCAATAGCTTTTATGTCACCTTTTAATTTATCTGTTTCTAAAAGAAATGCGTTGACATCATAAAGCTTTAAATCGTCTTTAAGTTTAAGATACTCTTTTGCTTTCTGTGATTGTCTCTCTAACGGTTCTACCTGCTTTTCAAGTTCTGATAAAATGTCATTTACTCTAACAAGGTTATTTCTCTCACTTTCAAGCTTTTTTTGTGCTGAAAGTTTACGGCGTTTGAATTTTACAATTCCTGCCGCTTCATCAAATAATTCTCGTCTTTCTTCTGGCTTACCACTTAAAATCTTATCTATCTGACCTTGTCCTATAATAGAATAACCTTCTTTGCCAATACCCGTATCATAGAATAACTCAGTAACGTCCTTTAATCTGCATGAGTGACCATTAATTTTATACTCACTTTCACCTGAACGAAATACTCTCCTTGAAACTGTTACTTCATTATAATCTACAGGAAGTGCGTGATCCGAATTGTCAAGTGTTATTGCAACATAAGCAAAACCTACAGGTTTTCTGTTTTGTGTTCCTGCAAATATAACATCTTCCATCTTTGAACCTCGAAGTTGCTTTGCACTCTGCTCACCAAGCACCCATCTGACTGCGTCTGCTACGTTACTTTTTCCCGAACCATTAGGCCCTACAATTCCTGTTATCCCATTGTGGAAATCAAATATAATTTTATTAGCAAATGACTTAAAGCCTTGTACCTCAATACTTTTTAAATACATCTGTTACTTTTTTCCCTTCAGATTAATATCTACGCCTTTTTTCTTAAGGTAAAGAAGTGCATTATATGCCGCCTGTTGCTGTGCTGCCTTTTTTGTATGACCTTTTCCACCTACTTCAAACATACCAGAAGCTGATGCTGTAACCTCAAATACTTTGTCATGCTCTGGACCTTTTTCTGATATAAGTTCATATTCCACTTCTTTGCCTTCCGCTTGAACAACTTCTTGTAAGATGGTCTTGCTATCATAAAAGAGTTGTTTGTCATCCAAGTCTGTCATTACAAACTTCAAGATAAATTCTTTTGCACTAGCAAAACCACCGTCTAAATAAATTGAACCAATAAGGGCTTCAAATGCGTCTGATATTATTGAAGCTCTCTTTCGTCCACCAGTCTGTTCTTCGCCCTTACCAAGCATAATATATTCACTTAAATTAATATCCTTAGCACATAATGCAAGTGTAGGCTCACATACAATACTTGCTCTAAGCCTTGTCATTTGTCCTTCGTCCATATCGGCATGATTGCGGTAAATGTAATCGCTTGAGGTTACTTCAAGAACTGCATCACCTAAAAATTCTAATCTTTCATTATTTTTAAAATTACCTGTTTTCTTTTCATTGGCATAAGAACTATGTGTCAAGGCATTAATAAGCAACTTAACATCATTATACTTATAACCGATTTTTTTTTGAAAACCTTCTAAATCAGTATTATGTCTCATAAATTCTCTCTTTTCTATTATTAAAGGCCGCCAAATAGGGCAGCCTTATTACTTATATAAATTAATTATTATTAACAGCCTCACTTATCTGGTCTGCTGCGTCACCTACTGTTACAATCTTTGTAGCAGCATCATCTGGTATTTTAATTTCAAATTGTTCTTCAATCTCCATTATAATTTGAAAAACATCGAGTGAATCTGCATGAAGGTCATCTACAAATGTTGTATCTCTAGTAATTCCCTCACCATCAACATTTAATACATCTGCAATAATTTGCTTTAACTTTTCAAATTCCATAAAATCCTCATTTCTGTACACACTTATTTAATATTGTCTTATTATTTCTATTAAGAAAGTCTTGTGTACTAAGCTTTCTATATATAGTCTTTATATTTATAAAGGTTATTGCATTATAATAGCAATGCCCCAAATAAACTAGCTTATTCTTCTAAATTTGCCATATTAATTGAGTCTGTTATCTTTTGTGTAATATTGCTTTCATTAAACTTCTTGCATTGGATAATTGAATTTTTAATTTCTTTAGCCTTTGCATTTCCATGTGTCTTTACTACGAGTCCATTAAGCCCTATAAGTGGCGCACCACCGTATTCTGTGGCATCAAAAGACTTCATTGTATCTTTTATTGCGTCTTTTACAAGTAATGCTCCTATCTTTGTTTTAAGACTTGTCATAAAAGCACCTTTTACTTTGGATATTAGTGTTTTACCAAGCCCTTCGTAAAGCTTTAGTATAACATTACCCACAAATGCGTCACACACGATAACGTCTGCGTCACCATTTGGAATATCTCTAGCTTCAATACTTCCTATAAAGTTAATGTCTTTACATTCTTTAAGTAAAGGATATGTTTCTTTTACTAACTGATTGCCTTTTTCTTCTTCGACTCCGACATTGACAATTGCTACTTTAGGTTTTTTTATTCCTAAAATATTTTCCATGTATATTGAACCCATCTTTGCCCACTGTACAAGAAATGATGGTCTTGAGTCTACATTAGCACCGCTGTCAACTATAAGAGTAACGCCTTTAGCTGTTGGAATTAGTGGAGCCATTGGGGGTCTTTCAACACCTTTTAAACGACCTACTATTACTTGTCCACCTACGAGTATTGCTCCTGAACTTCCTGCTGATACAAAGGCATCTGCTTTCTTTTCTTTTACCATTGTCAAAGCCTTAACAAGTGATGAATCTTTTTTTCTTCTTACTGCCATTACTGGAGCTTCACCTGTTTCGATTACATCTGTTGCATTTACAACTTCTATCTGTTTTTTATTATATGTATACTTTTTTAATTCTTCATTCACAAGCTCTTGTTTACCAACAAGATATACGAAAATTTGTTCATCAAGATTAACTGCGTCTACAGCACCTTTTACAATCTGTTCTGGCGCATTATCTCCACCCATTGCATCTAAGGCAACCTTTACTTTATAAGCCATAAATACCTCTCATTTTAATTGCACTAATTGTTTCAGTTTGTTTTAACTCTAATATGATACTATATTTTATGTTTAAAATCAAGAGTCGTTGAATTGCTGGAAATTTTATATTTTGTGATGATAGTAGTTTATTATAGTACTTTCAAGTATTAGCAATCACTAACTTTTACTCATTGTTAGTATAAATAAAAATAGACTATTTTTATATGCACTATTTAAACATATAAATTAGTCTATTTTTTATAATATATTTATTTTTAAGTTTATATTTTAGTTGAAATTTTATTATAAAATAATAAAAATTTTATTCTGCATCTTCATCGTCGCTATTTGATACATAAACGCCACGACTTCTATCTCCCTCTGGATTCTTTCCGAACTGATAGTCATTTCCTGGGAGTATTGCATTTAAGAAAATTCCTGCAATAGCGGCTACTGCAAGTGCTGTAAGTGTTAAAGATGTTCCTGCAATGTTAAATGTAAGACCATCTGAAAAACCTAAACCACATACAAATATAACGCCTGCAATTATGAGGTTTCTTGACTTTGTAAGGTCAACTTTATTTTCAACTACATTTCTTACACCAATAGCCGAAATCATACCATAAAGCATAAATGAAATACCACCTATAATTGCTGATGGCATTGTCGAAATTACTGCTGAAAACTTTGGAATAAATGAAAGTATTATTGCAAAAACTGCGGCAATTCTTATAACCCTTGGGTCATAAACTTTAGAAAGTTCAAGTACACCTGTATTTTCACCGTAAGTTGTATTAGCAGGGCCTCCAAAAATTCCTGCAAAGGCTGTCGCCATACCATCACCCATAAGTGTTCTGTGAAGTCCCGGATCTTCTAAGTAATTCTTACCTACTGTTGCTGAAATAGCTGACATATCACCAACGTGCTCCATCATTGTTGCAATAGCTATTGGAGCCATAACAAGTATTGAAGTTATATCAAACTTACATATCTGAAAACCTGGAAGTCCAACCCAACCTGCGCTTGATACTGAAGTGAAGTCAAGTATTGCAGTTCCATCTGGATTAGTAATTCCACAAGCATTTAAAATTACTGCAAAAGCATAAGATATTAATACACCCATAAGAATTGGAATTATCTTAAACATTCCTTTTCCCCAGATATTAAATATAATTATTACTGCTAATGCTACAAATGCTATAAGCCAGTTAGTTGAAGCATTTGAAATAGCTGATGGTGCTAATGACAAACCTATACATATAATAATAGGGCCTGTTACAACTGGTGGTAAGAACTTCATAACTCTATTTACACCTACAAGCTTAAAGATAAGTGCTACAATAAGATATAAAATACCTGCTACAACAATACCTCCACAAGCATATGCTGCTTTGTCATTGGCACTCATATTTTCATAAATGCCTGTTTTTAAGTTTGCTACTGTATAAAAGCCACCTAAGAAGGCAAATGATGAGCCTAGAAAAGCTGGCACTTTAAACTTTGAGCAAAGATGAAATATAAGTGTTCCAACACCTACACAAAAAAGTGTAATAGAAACTGTAAGTCCTCTTGTCAAAGTTTCCCCACAGGCTTCTTTAAAATAGCCTGCTACAATTATTGGTACTAAAACTGTCGCACCAAACATCGCAAACATATGCTGAATACCTAAAATCAACATCTTAGGCAGCCCCAGTTTGCGGGCATCATAGATTGGTTCATTTGTGTTATTCATAAATTTGTTCCTTTCTTTGTGACTTTTGATAAATCTGTAGCTTTATATTTTATGACTTTGTTACATTTTTATCTATGTCACTACGCAATCTTTAACATGATACCATTTTAATGTTTGGTTGGCAATAATAAATTATATTGAGTTTTATCATTATGATATATTAGTAAAAATAAGCTTTTTTATTATAAGATTATAATTTATTTACTTTTACAAAATACAATGAAACATAGCCATTATAATCTTTTAAATTCAAATTTCCTTTTTTTACTAATGTATCAGGTATATACTCTTTTCCTGATGTACTTCCTATACATATTTTTGTTAAATATCCACTGTGAATATTATACTGTTTACTTACTCTTACTGCGTTATAATAGTAGTCTTCTGCCATGTTGTCATTATTATCAACTTTTACATTTACGGTGTCTTCATCAAGTAATGAGCCATCTATATCATACCATTTTATAACTCTTTGTGCTGTTTTTAATTGTTTAACCGCTTTTCCATTTTCTACATTATATGTAAAATCACCATAATCAACTGTTCCATTGTAATTGTAATTAACAGCTCCATTAACTACATACCATTCGCCTTCATCATTTTCTGCAATGCCAGTAAATCTAACGTCTACTGCTCCATTTGTTACTTTCCAGGTTCCATATTGATTTTTTGCTAAACCATTATATGAAAAATCAACTCCGCCGTTTGTTATTTTCCACCAGCCATATTCATTTTCTGCTAATCCATTGAAACTAAAATCTACTGTTCCATTTGATATCTTCCACCAGCCATACTCATTCTCTGCCATTCCATTATAGCTAAAATCTACTGTACCGTTTTTTATTTTCCACCAGCCATATTCATTTTGTGCCATTCCGTTATAACTAAAGTCTACTGTGCCATTTTTAAATTTCCACCAACCATATTGGTTTTCTGCCATTCCATTAAATGAAAAGTCTACTCCACCATTAGTTACTTTCCACCAACCATACTGATTTAATACAACTCCACTATAAGAAAAATCAACCTGTCCATTAGTGACTTTCCACCAGCCATATTCATTTTCAACAATGCCATCATAATTAGTGTCAAGTTGGTTATTACTATTATAACAACGCCATATATTGTCAGCATCTAAGTTAAGGTGATAATCACTACTATCATAATACTCTTGTGCATAAGCTGTGACTGTTCCCTTATCTGTACCTACTATAGCTACAGTTGATAATGTCAATGCTGTTATACAAACTGCTGAAAGCACCTTTATTGATTTGAATAATTTTCTTTTTATCATATCATTTTCCTCCAAAATTCAACTATAGAGTTGTCGCAATAAGAAAATCTTATACAAAATATGGATATTTAATTAACAAATAGCTCTATATCTTGTATAAATTTTCATTAATGTGACAGCCACAATTAATTATCGCAATAGTCGCCATGAATAATGACAGACTTTAACTCGTTATTTACGCAAAAAAAGGGTTAAGATAAAAACCTTAACCCTTCAACTTAGCTTAACTATAATTAGTCAACAGCTACGATTTCTTTTTTATTGTATGATCCACAAGCCTTGCAAACTCTGTGAGGCATCATTAAAGCACCACACTTGCTGCACTTTACGAGATTAGGAGCGCTCATCTTCCAGTTAGCTCTTCTCTTGTCTCTTCTAGCTTTTGAAGATTTATTCTTTGGACAAATTGACATGGTTACACCTCCTTAAAATTGTTTAAAATATCTTTGAAAACAGACATTCTTGGATCTAAGGACTCTCTGTCACAACCACATTCTGCGATATTCAAATTAGCACCGCACTTTAAACAAAGACCTTTACAGTCTTCTTTGCAAAGTGTTTTAACTGGTAAATTTAACAGAACTTCGCCGAAAACTAGTTTGTCCACGTCTAGGTTGTATCCATCAATATAGTCTTGTTCTTCCTGTTCTTCTACCCCTTCTGAGTCCTGACTTAAATCAACATTCTTATCAATGATATATTCAATGTCAGTATTAACAGGCTCTAAGCATCTGTCGCAAGGAATAATCAATGTCATATTGCCTTTACCTGTAATTGTAAGCTTATTCTTACCAACCTTCTTAATAGAAAGCTCTACAGGCGACTTGTCCGCAATATCATAACTTGAAATACCTGTGTTTAACACATTCATCTCAATATTAGCTGATATTGATAAATCTTCCTTTGTGCCGGATAAAAGATTTCTTAAATCAATTAGCATAATTGTCTCCAATTCACACTATTTAAGTGTGGAAAAGACTTAATGTATTTTCCACACTTAAACTATTATACGCACCTATGTGATATTTGTCAACATAAATTATTACTTTTCTTGTTGAATTTTTAATTACTTTGTAAGTTCTAATGTTTCTCTTGCAATAGCAAGTTCTTCATTAGTTGGAATTACACAAAGCTTAACCTTAGATGTATCTGTTGAAATAACCTTTGCAACACCAACGGCTTCTTCACTCTTAGCTTCATCAAGTTCAGCTCCAAGATATCCAAGATATTGACAAATCATTGGTCTTAACCATGCTGCATTTTCACCAACACCTGCTGTAAATGTAATAGCATCTACACCATTCATTGCTGCTACATAAGAACCGATGTACTTAGCAACTCTATAAGCATAAGCTTCAAGTGTCTGCTTAGCAAGTTCGTTTCCTTCGTTCATAGCTGCGTTAAGGTCTCTGAAATCGCTTGAAATTCCGCCTGACATACCATATACACCAGACTTCTTATTAAGGATATTAACCATTTCGCTTACTGTGATATTTTCATGGTTGCAAATGTATTCGATAATTGCTGGGTCTAAGTCACCTGATCTTGTACCCATGATAAGTCCTTCAAGTGGTGTAAGACCCATAGATGTATCTACACACTTACCACCGATTGAAGCTGAGATTGAAGCACCATTTCCTAAGTGGCATACAATAACCTTAGCTGTATCCTTGTCAAGGTTAGCAAACTTAATTGTTTCCTTTGATACAAAACTGTGGCTTGTTCCGTGGAAACCATATCTTCTTACATGATACTTTTCATAGTATTCACGAGGAATAGCATAAAGGTAAGCCTTTGGTTCCATTGTTCCACCAAATGCTGTATCCCATACTGCTACGTTTGGCTTGCCTGGCATAGCAGCTTCAACAGCTTCAATACCAATTAAGTTAGCTGGATTGTGAAGAGGTCCTAAATCGAAACATTCTCTTACTACCTTCTTAACATCTTCATCAACAAGACAAGATGTCTTATACTTTTCACCTGCGTGAAGTACACGATGACCTACTGCTGCAATTTCGTCTGGGCTTGAGATTACACCATGTTCTGGGTCTACTAATGCGTCAAGTACAAGCTTAACTGCGATGTTGTGGTCTTTCATATCCTGTTCAACAACGAACTTGTCCTTTCCTGTTGGCTTATGTGTAAGAATTGAACCATCAATACCAATTCTTTCTACAAGACCTTTTGCTAATACACTTTCATCATCCATGTTAATTAACTGATACTTAAGTGATGAACTACCACAATTTAATACAAGAATATTCATTATTTTACTCCATTCTTATGTTATTTAGAATTTTGAAATTTTTAATATAGAACCCCGCTTTGCGAGCTTCTGAAATTATTGCGAAAGTTGCCAAGTCTTATGTAGACATAGACTTTGACTCATTTTTCGCGAAAATAACTAACAACGTGATACTATTACTTTAAGCACCACGTTGTAGCTTATTACCGCATCAATACTTATGCGGTCAATCCTTTACTGATATAATTATCTTACAAATATATTAAAATTATGTACAATCATATCAGTTCACAATCAAATTAATACTATAATTATTTAGCAGCGTTCTGAGCCTGTACTGCTGTCATAGCTACAACACCAACGATATCTTCTGCGAAACAACCTCTTGATAAATCATTAACTGGCATTGAAAGACCCTGAAGAACTGGACCATAAGCACCAGCCTTAGCAAGTCTTTGAACAAGCTTATAACCGATATTACCAGCTTCAAGTGAAGGGAATACTAATGTATTAGCCTTACCAGCAACCTTGCTTTCTGGAGCTTTTAACTTAGCTACTTCTGGAACAAGTGCTGCATCTAACTGAAGTTCTCCATCAACTGTAAGTTCTGGATACTTTTCCTGTGCAATCTTAACTGCGTCAGCTACCATAGTTACTCTGTCATGCTTAGCACTTCCGTATGATGAGAATGAAAGCATAGCAACCTTAGCATCTGCACCAGTGAAAGCTTCAAAGCTTTCTGCTGATAACATAGCAATTTCTGCAAGCTTGTCTGAATCTACATCTGGATTAACAGCGCAGTCAGCGAATACGAATAAACCATTTTCACCAAATTCACAATCTGGTACTTCCATAAGGAAGAAGCCTGATACACTACTAATTCCTGGCTTAGTCTTTAATAACTGAAGTGCTGGACGGATTGTGTTACCTGTTGAATGGCAAGCACCTGAAACTGCACCATCAGCATCTCCACACTTACACATAAGGCAAGCATAGTACATATAATCCTTTTCCATCTGTTCTTTAGCCTGTTCAGGTGTAACACCCTTCTTAGCTCTTAATTCTACGAACTTGTCGATGTACTTTTGCTTGTTAGGGTCATTGAATGGGTCTACAATTGTAGCACCTGTGATATCAAAGCCCTTGCTGTTTTCAGCGATTTCTTCTGGAGTACCGATAATTATAAGGTTAGCGATACCTTCCTTTAAAATCTTTTCTGCTGCTTCAAATGTTCTCTTGTCCATTGATTCTGGTAATACAATAGTTTTCTTATCTGCTTTAGCTCTTTCTTTGATTGTGTCAATAAATCCCATGATTTTTGACTCCTCCTTGTATTTTAAATATATTTTTCGGTGTCGCACCGAAATCCTATTAAAATTATATACCAAATTTTTCATCAAAACAAGGTTTTTAATGTTTAAAATAACAAGCAATCCATAAAAATATGAATTTATTGCATTTTTAGCTAAATAAACTGTAAAATATTGTTATATTAAAATCTTGAGTTTTTGTATTTTGCATTACAATAACCTTTCGTAAGATAGCAGGAGTATATAAGTAATAAATGCACCATTAAAAAGAACAATTAAATATATTTGTGTGACCATAGCAAACAAACTTATTTGATAAGGGCATACAAATATTTAATTGTTCTTTTTCTGGTGTGTGTTTACTTATATACGACTGATATCTCAAAGTTTAAATAATGCAAAATACAAAAACTCAAGATTTTCTTTAAACATATAATTATATTTTCTAAGTTATTGATTTATATTTATTTTCTTTTATGTTGTATTATTATATAACTTTATGGTAAATATTAATATATATTTTACTTATACATTTTTTATATTATCAAGTAATATATGACGAAACTCAATTAATACTCTAAAAATAAAACATATTATAATAACTGTAATTGCTATTAACAAATATCAGTGCGGATTGAAAATATCCGCCTGAATAACATATTTTGCTATTTTAGGAGGAATTTTTATGAAGGCTGTTGGTCTTATAACGGAATACAATCCGCTTCATACGGGACATATATATCACATGAATAAAGCTAAGGAAATAACGGGAGCTGATTGTTGTATTGCAGTTATGAGCGGTAATTTTGTACAACGTGGTGAGCCTGCTGTTGTGAATAAATATTTGCGTTGTGCTGCTGCAATTGAAGCTGGTGTCAATCTTTGCATTGAACTTCCGTCTTATTACGCCGTTTCAAGTGCTGAAAACTTTGCTGACGGTGCAGTAAAGCTGCTTAATTCATTAATGTGTAATTATGTAGTGTTTGGAAGTGAATGTGGGGATATTGATATTTTATATAATGCCGCTGATATTTTAATAAATGAACCAGAAAGTTATAGAACTGAATTAAAAAGCCTTTTATCAAATGGACTCTCATTTCCCGCTGCTAGACAAACTGCGCTTGTTAATTATATAACAACTTTCACCTCTAATAGTTCCAAAAAAACTACAACACATTTACATGATAAATCTCAACAAGAAATTGTAAGTGCATTATCTTCACCTAATAATATTTTAGGAATTGAATATATTAAGTCAATAATTAAACACGACTTTAAACTTAAACCTTTTACCATTACAAGACAAGGCACAGGATATAATGAAAATGTTGTAAACGGACTTCCAAGTGCCTCGGCTATACGAACAATACTCTATGATTATATTGATAAAAATCCTGATAAATATAACCAACTGCCTAAAGAATTAGAACAACTCTTACCTGAAAGCATGGTTAATAAAATTTTAGAGCAACCACCTATAAAACTTGACCATCTGACACCTTTGTTTAATTATAAAATGTCCGAATTATTCAATAAATGCTTTTATGATAAAAATGCTATCGCAAAGGAATTAAGCTCTTACACCGATATAAGCATTGAGTTAGGCAACCGCATGGCAGATTGTTTTAAAGGCAATGAACCACTTTCCGTTTACTGCATGAATGTAAAAAGTCGCCAATACACATATTCCAGAATATGTAGATGTGTACTTCACGTTATTCTTAACATCACTAAAATAAAATCAGCAAGATACGATGGCGATAATGTTCCTTATATAAGAATATTAGGCTTTGACAAAGTAGGGCAAAAATATCTTTCTGAAATCAAGAAAAAATGCTCTACCCCTATTATTACAAAAACAGCAGATTATAAAGATTTGCTTGTAGATGATATTTACTGTTCTTCTATATATAATCAGCTTGTATACAATACTTATAATTCTGTTATAAAAGATGAATTTAGACAACACATTTATCGAAAAGTTTAAGTCCTTTTAAAATTCATCTGCAATATCATTAATACTTTGAGCCATATCAGCATTAATGCCTATGGCTCTTTTTCCAAAGCTTTCTGGCACTATTGCTTCATTGAGATTAAGTCTTATTAAACTTATATTTTTATGTTCTCTTACTAACTTTTCAAATGGAAATCTGATTATAGTTGGTGTATTAAATCCGACTCCTAACTCCAATAAAACTAAGTTTTTATCTACAGCTTCTGACATATAATCAGAAAATCTTTTTTCTGCTTCATACCAAGCTTTATCTTGAACAAAATACTCATCTTTTCGCAAATTCATATCCATTGCACCACCACAGACAGGACACTTTGGAACTAGATACTTAGGTACTTTGCAATCACGTCTTGCTTTATCCATCTGATGAAATAAATCAACTGCATTGTAGATTTTATTATGGCAACCTTTAGCACATTGAATATGAAAATAATCGCCTTGTGTGCAAAATATTTTATCTTCTGAAAGCCCCGCTTTAGTAAATTGAGCGTCAACATTTGTACTTAATACAAATATATTTTTATTGGAAATAATATCTAATACAACTTTATGAAGTGGTGTCACATCAAGCTCTATTCCACCAAGAAGCGCTTGTTTTGACCAGTAGCCCCAATAACTTTCTTCATCGGGATATGGATAAAAGCCTGCATAATACATATCTTTCATATAGTCGCCTTTTCCATATTTTTGTTGAAACTCGCCAAAATTTTCTTCAAAAAACTTACCGCCATATTTTGCGCTTGCTGCCGCACTCATTCCAGCTCCCACACCTACCAATACATAATCAGCTTGCTTAAGAAAACTTACAGCTTCACTAATTTGATTATTGTAAGGTGTATCTTGATATATGTAATCTTTTGCAGGAATTCCACACAAAAACGAATTAAATGTTATTTTACTTTGAAATAATTTCATCATAATTACTCCTTTGATATTCTAAACAAACTATAAGAACCACACTTTACTAATTGCTCATAGTTCATACCACAATCACCAATGTCTTACTTTTACTTATTGTTCATGTAAATATAAAAGTGGACTATAAATATCTACACAACTCATAAAAAATCACTTTAAAAGTTTGCTATAAATTTTCTCATCATTATCTTTAAATACATTAAAAATAACTTTTATATTGCTTCCTGTTTTTTGCTTGTATTCTTTAACTGTTTTTACTGCAATCTGTGCTGCCTTTTCATTTGGAAACATAAACACTCCCGTTGATATACAACAAAAAGCTATTGAATTTATATTATTTTTTGTTGCTAGTAAAAGACAATTCTCATAACATGAAGTAAGTAAATTCTCATGTTCTTTTGTAAGTCGTCCATTGACAATAGGACCTACTGTATGAATAACGTAATCGCAAGGTAGATTAAAGGCTGGTGTAAGCTTTGCCTGCCCTGTTGGTTCTTCATATCCTTGTGACTGCATTATATCATCACAATAATTGCGAAGCTGTATCCCTGCAAAGGTATGAATACAATTGTCAATACAGTTGTGACAAGGTTGATAACAACCCGTCATTCCACTATTTGCTGCATTTACAATTGCCCCCACCTTTAACCTTGTGATATCACCTTTCCAAATATAAATATCTTGTTGCACTTCTTTTAAATTATCAAGAGTGACTACACCTTTGTTTTCATTTTCTAAAGTTAGATACTCATCTTGGATTGTTAAAAATTCATCATTTATTTTTTTTGGCAACCTTATATTCATAAGCGACCTAAGAAGTGTTTTCTGCTCATTTTCTGATTTAGGAATTGATATATTTCTATACTGTGGTTGTTCTTGTAATAATGCTTGAATTAAATACTTTCTTCTCTCGTCTTGGTTCATTTTTTCCCTACCTTCAATCTATTATCTTAATTCTTCCTGCCCTTCTAGGCTTACTGTGTGGTGCTTCGCCTTTAAGATATCCTAAAATTACAAAACACTGACACTCATAATTATCGGGAATATTCCATTTTTTCATAAATCTTCTTCCTTCATCAGAATCAAATGTTTCCTTTCCACTTGAGATAATGCAAGAAGCAATATCAAGCTCTGTGGCTTGCAAAATCATATTTTCAGCACAACAAAAGGCATCTGCTGTCTTAAATAAAAAATCTTTTTGAGCAAAAACACAAACGACAGTCGGCGCATCATAAAAACCATTTTTAATTGTTGTGTCGTCTATCGTGCTTGGTTGTTCTTTTGAAACAAAATTGCCTGCCAGGTTAGTTCTGTCAAACTTTGCTATATTCATTTTGCCAATATGTGTTGTAAGTTCTTTATTATGAATTCATTCCATCTAATGACATCTGATATTTTTCACAACCACATGTCTTTAACATTCTGCACACATTATCATCTAAATGAAATGGATTGCCCATAAGTGTAAATGGTATATTTTTACTCTTTAGTAATGCTAATAATTTCCAAAAATCAGGGTGAAGGATAGGGTCACCACCTGTTATGTAAAAATATGGTATTCTATTATATGCTTTGCAAAAATTTTCACAATTTTCCACAACCTTTAACATTTGTTTCCAATCCATGCTTTTTAATTGTTTACAACCTTCACCTGAAAATATATAACAATGTTTACAACGTTGGTAACATTCGTCAGTGATGTGCCATTGAAATGAAAAATACTGACTCATACTATCCTTCCCTTCTTGATTTTAATTAATAATGTAATCCTTTATCTACTTATCATTTTTACAACTGTTAAAAATACACTCTGCGAGTTTTTATGCAAACACAAACTTTGGCTCATTGTTCGTTAAAGTAAAAATGATAGTCACACTTAGTAGTGCTTATTATGCACCACAAGATGTTGATTTTTCTTCTGTATTATCTGATGCTCCACATGCTGTTCCACAAGCTGCTGCTGTCTTTTTTTCATCGTTCCATTCTGCAATATTTGATAATGCCATAATTAACCTCCTAAAATTAAAACTTTATTTTGGAATTTCTCCCTGTTGCAATATTAGTATAACAAGCAAGATTTGATAAAAAAAGTACGCACCTTTTTGTTGATTAGTTACATAAAGGTGACTACTGCGTATTTGGGGGCAGTTTCAGACTTTAAGATTTTAATTATTGTAGTTTGTCGTAATTAAATGCAGTTAAAGTTGTGTACTTTTTTGTGTACCAAGAACTTGTCTTATCTTAAATTGACTTATACTACTCAATACATTAAAATATAATGTAACATTGTATTTTGATGTATTGTATTATTAGGAGGTTATTATGTTGACAAAGAAAGAATTACCAGAATGTCCAGTTGCCACTACTGTTTCTCTTATTGGTAGCAAGTGGAAATTACTTATAATTAGAAATCTCTTGCAAAGACCATGGCGTTTTAATGAGTTGAAAAAAAACTTAGATGGAATTAGTCAAAAAGTTTTAACTGATAGTCTTCGCTCTATGGAAGAAGACGGCCTTATCACTAGAACTGTATACGCAGAAGTTCCACCTCGTGTAGAATATGCGTTAAGTGACTTAGGACTTACACTCAAACCAATTCTCGACTCAATGGTAGAATGGGGTAATGCTTATAAGAAAATGGAAAATTAAAATAAAATACATTCCAGACACAGAAGAAAGCACAATATATGCTATATTAAGACGACTCAACAAAGACCAATTAACTGAAACCTACTCAGGTTCAGTTTCAAATGGTCCAGTTAGAAAATACTATAAGATATCAAAACTTGGTGAAGAACAATTAAAAGAATATATTGACTCTTGGAGGGTTTTGACTAATTTTTTTAAAGAATTAGATACATAAAAATATGTCAGTTAGATTATTATTTTCTAACTGACATATTTTTATTATCTTTTACAATTACATTATGATATATTTTTTAAAATTAAAGATTCTCTTGTAAATTATTATTGACTTTTTGTTTAATTAGAAATATACTTAGGTTGCTAAGTATTTAGTTTTATGCGAACAACGAGCCAAAGTACATTATTTCATAAAATATTGGCGACTATCGCATAAACTATGAGAAACTCTCAGAGCTTACTTCTCATAGTTTTAATTTTTATGTGTAAAGAAATATTCTTTAAGAAAGTAGGTGTAATATGCTCTATCCAAAACATGCAGCTCGATATGTTAGCAAGTTGTCAAACAAACTGCGTAGAAAAATTGATGCTTTCTCAAGTAGACAAGACTTTAGTGGCTCTGAAGGGAAAGTTCTTCATTTTATTCTTGCTCAATCAGGTGATGTTTTTCAAAAAGATGTTGAAGAAGAATATAGTCTTCGCCCATCAACAGCAACGGAACTTTTAAAGAAAATGGAAAAGAATGGTCTTATATATAGACAGGCTATGCCAAATGACGCAAGGATGAAAAAAATCATTGTAACCGATAAAGCTCTGCAATACAAAGACATTGTTATGAATGATATTTTATCTCTTGAAGAAGAACTCACAAAAGGTATTTCACCAAAAGACTTAGATGTATTCTTTAATGTTATTGAAAAAATGATGGATAATATATCTTAACTTAACAGCTTTCGTTAAAAATCATTTATATTCTTAAATATTTTTATATTTTACATATAGACAATATAAAAACAGCTAAGAATATTATACAAATACTTAGGAAACTAATCTTTATCACTTTTGTTAAGTAGATGTTGGTAACATAATTTTCTACTTAACTCATAACACTATTATTGCTATCTTCGTTTTTTAGAAGTTTACTTATAGTGTTAAACCATAATTATAAAAAGGAGTTTATTTATGAATACGCAAAATAATGATTACATTAATGGAAAATTATTTCCTATGATTTTAAAGTTTTCAATTCCTGCCGCAATATCTTTGCTAATTACTGCTATTTACAATATTGTTGACCGTATGTTTGTTGGCAATTTTTGTGGAACTTCTGCTTTAGCAGGACTTTCTGTGTGCTTTCCACTTTCATATATGATGATGGCTTTTGCCCTTACTTGTAGTGCTGGTGGTTCTACTTTTTTTAGCTTATTTTCAGGTAAAAATGATAACAAAAATATGCAGCTTTCTTTTGGTAATTCAATGGTTCTTGTATGTATTTTTGAGATTTTTTTAACTGTTGTTTTATTACTATTTCCTAACTCTATCTTAAAAGTATTTGGAGTTACTGACTCAGCTTATTCTTATGCTTTATCCTACTACAAAATAGTAGCTTTAGGTTGTTTATTTCAAGGTATTACTCAGTTGTGTTGTGACTTTGTAAGAGTGTCAGGTAAACCAATTCTTGGTATGTGTGTAACTGGCATTGGCGCTGTCACTAATATTATTCTTGATGCTGTATTTATTATTGTCTTTAAATGGGGTGTTGTTGGAGCTGGACTTGCTACTGTTACTGGCCAGATAATCTCTGCCATTTTGGGATTAACTTTAATCTTTACACACAAGTCACAAGTTCGTATTTCAAAAGACATTTTCAAACTCAATAAAAAAATGTGTTCACAAATCATCTCTTGTGGTTTTGCATTTTTCGTAGCACAAATGGCAATGGCGTTTATTAGTCTTGTATATAACAGTCAGCTTGGAAAATACGGCGGTGATATAGCAATAAGTGTCTATGCTGTTATTTCAAGTATTATGACATTCGTTATTATGCCTGCTAGTGGAATTAGTCAAGGTATTCAACCTATTGTTGGTAATAATTACGGCTCAGGTAACTTTAAAAGAGTATTTGAAACACTTGTAAAAGCAACTATACTTTCCGTTGGAATTACTTGTGTAATATGGATAATTGTACTCATTTTCCCAAAACAAATACTTGCAGCATTCGGTGGAACTGAGGAAATGTTCTCAATCGGTATTACAGGACTTCGTATTAACTTTTGTATTACTCCAGTTCTAGGCTTTGTAATGCTTGCAACTACATTTTTCCAAGCAATCAATAGACCAGCTCCATCTATTGTAATTACACTTTTAAGACAAGTATTATTTTTAGTTCCATTTATATACATATTCCCTATACTTTTTGACATAAATGGTATCTTTTTTGCTCAGCCAATAAGTGACCTTTTAGCAACAATTCTGTCAGTATGGCTTGTTATTCGAGAACATAAAAAAATGATTACTAATTAACAATCAAATTTACTATTTATAATAATATATAAACAATAAATAAACCACTAAAAAGAACAATTAATTATATTTTATGACATAAACAAACTTCTTCAATAACGTCATACAAATATGACTGATTGTTCTTTTTTAGATTTGCTTATAACTACTGATATCTTTAAAAAGTCCAATTCACAAAATTAAAAACCAAAGTCACTACTCTTGTTTTAGATATATCCTTGTGATATAATACTAAAATTAAAAATGTATACAGGAATATTTTAAATAACTGTTACAATATGGAATGAACATAAAAATAGAAATGGAAGTGTTAAAATGAATATTTTTAGGAAAAAAGACACCGATACTACTAAAGAAACTCAACAGACAGTTTCTCTTGAAAAGGAAAACATGAAACGTGTATGTGACGGTGTCGATGTATTACAAAAAGAACTCAAACAATATATTAATAAAAGCACAAATATGTCCCGCTCTATTGATACCATTTTAAATAATACAAGCGAAGCAGAAAATTCACTTAGTGTTATAAATGATGTTTTTACAAATATTAACGATAATTATGAACAATTTCATTCCTTTGCTAATGAAATCAAAGATGTAATGGAAAAATCTGATGAAACTATCGAACTTGCTAACAATCGTATTGATGAACTCTCTAATCAGATTGGCAGCTCTAATACTCAACTTGTAAAAGTAACAGATACTTTTCAACAAGTAGAAACCGACTTTAATACTATTACTGAACTTACAAGAAATATTACAGGTATTGCTTCTCAGACTAACTTACTTGCATTGAATGCTTCTATTGAAGCTGCCAGAGCTGGTGATGCCGGTCGTGGATTTGCCGTTGTAGCTCAACAAATACAACAGCTTTCATCGTCAACTACATCTTTAGTTTCAGGAATTGAAAATGCTATCAATACTCTTTATTTTACTCTTGCTAGTATGCGTCAAGAAATTGAAAAAACATCTCAAGCTATACAGGGAAACGTTGACTATACAAACAATGTAAAGGGAACATTTGACGATATCCGCAACTGTACTTCTCAAGTAAAAGAAGTTAGCAATAATATTGCAAGTAAAATCTCAGACACAAGTAGAGAAGTCGACCAAGCCAATAAAGGAATTGCTTCTTCAGAAAAAGCTATTCAGCAGATTGAAAAAGAAGTCAATGTATTAAATGAAAAAAGTTCTAGTAATTCTACTGGATTAAATCAAATCGAAGAACTTGTTTCACAACTTCACAATATAGCTTATAATAAATAAGACAACTATATTAATTATTTTAAACTTCTTAATATTAATATTTATTAAAAACTACTTAATAATACAAAAATGTCGTACATATCCATACTTATAAGTAAAGATATATACGACATTTTTAATATTAAAATATTAATTTAATTTTTCTATGATAAGCTCTTATAAAATGGAAAATAATGTTGCCAACTGCTATTATAATATGTATAAGAAAACTTTGTTATCTTAGAAAGCTGTTCTTTAATAATATCTTTATTATTACTATCATCAACTACTTCCTGCCAACTATATACACCATAATGTCTTAACACATCTGTCTTTGTTAAAAATTCATCATATCCTTTTTCATTAAGATAATCTAATCCAACTTGATAATCTTCTTGAAATTTTTTAAGTGCATTATGGGTGTTTTTAAATATTACATTTCCATAAATATTTATACCTAGTTCATAAGCTTTATCATTGCCAAAATCATACGGCTTATCATAGTCTTTTATAGATATCTTAGGTAAAATGTATATTAAAATAGTAACAATTATTAATATAAAAACAACTGTGCTAATTTTCTTTTTCATACTTCCACCTATATTCTATTGCCATTTTTATCAAATGTAGTTTTTAATGCTTTTTCAACTTTCAATATAGAAATAAGCATCACAATTAATTGAACTGTTTCAATTATTATTGTCGCCCATGAAATCGTATCAACACTACTTTTAATAAAAAATAGCTGAACTATAATTGTTGGTACTAATACAATGCAGCCTATATATACCCAAAGCTTTCCGCAGTAAGTTTGAGCAAACTTCCAAGTATCGAGGTTTAATCTTGACATCGTAGTTCGATAGCCTACCAGACCATTGATTTGTTTTGGTGGGTGTTTATACATCATGTATCCAGCTATAATCATTACAATAGGTATTGTTAAATTACACACAAACATTGAACTAAAAAATACCATAACAATCACCACCCCTTTCTATTATACTATTATGCTATTTTCTTTAACATTATCTCTTTTTTATATTATACCAACAATTTATTATTTTGAAAATATCATATCAATATAATATTAAAAAATGGCAAAACATAATAAAAGTTTATACCCTTATATTATGCCTTGCCATTATATTATTTCTAATTCTTAAAGCTATGAATTGGTGCTGGTATTCTTCCCTTTCTATTTACAAAAGCTGAACAGTCAAAGTTGTTGACTGGCATTATTGGAGCATATCCTAATAAACCACCAAACTCAACTGTTTCTCCAACGCCTTTTCCAATAACCGGTATTACTCTTACTGCTGTAGTCTTTTGGTTGACCATACCAATAGCTGCTTCATCAGCTATAATTCCAGAGATTGTTGAAGCTTTAGTATCTCCCGGAATTGCTATCATATCAAGACCTACGGAGCACACACAAGTCATTGCTTCGAGCTTTTCAATTACTAATGCTCCATCAAGTACTGCGTCAATCATACCCTGGTCTTCACTAACCGGAATAAATGCACCACTAAGTCCTCCAACATAAGAAGAAGCCATAACTCCGCCTTTTTTAACTTGGTCATTAAGTAGTGCAAGTGCCGCTGTTGTTCCCGGTGCGCCTGCTCTGGCAAGTCCGATTTCTTCAAGAATATCTGCAACACTATCTCCAATAGCAGGAGTTGGCGCAAGTGATAAATCTATAATGCCAAAAGGAATCCCTAATCTTTTTGAAGCTTCTTGTGCAACAAGCTGACCAACTCTAGTTATCTTAAACGCAGTCTTTTTAATTGTTTCGCAAAGTACTTCAAAACTCTCACCTCTTACTTTTTCAAGAGCATACTTTACAACACCCGGACCACTTACACCTACGTTGATAATTGCGTCATCTTCTGATACCCCATGAAATGCACCTGCCATAAATGGATTGTCATCAGGTGCATTACAAAGTACAACTAGCTTTGCACAGCCTAGTGAATCTTGTTCCTTTGTGTACTCTGCTGTTTCTTTGATAATTTCACCCATAAGTCTTACAGCATCCATATTAATACCTGTCTTTGTAGAACCAACATTGACAGAACTGCATATTAATTCAGTGCTTGCAAGTGCTTTTGGAATAGAACGGATAAGAAGCTCATCACTCTTTGTCATACCCTTTGACACGATAGCTGAATAACCACCAATAAAATTAACACCAACTTCATGTGCTGCTTTATCAATTGTCTTTGCTATTGTTACATAGTCATCAGGTGTCTTACAAGCTGCTGCACCAACAAGTGATATTGGTGTTATTGATATACGTTTATTTACAATGGGTATACCAAATTCCTTTGCTATATCTTCACCTGTTGAAACAAGGTCTTTTGCAAGTGTTGTTATCTTTTTATATATTTTTTCATTGACTTCATCAAGGTTATCACTGGCACAATCAAGAAGGTTAATTCCCATTGTTATAGTTCTTACATCAAGATTTTCTTGTTCTACCATTTTATTTGTTTCATTAACTTCAAAAATGTTTATCATAATCTCGTATACCTTTCTTAATTATTAAATTCTGTGCATCATGTCAAATATTTCTTCTCGCTGACACTTAATAGCTACACCTATTTCTTCTCCTAACTTGTCAAGAGCTGCTGAAATTTCATCAAAAGTCTGAGTTGAATTATTAGTATCAACTATCATCATCATATTAAAATAACCAGAAACTATAGTTTGAGATATATCTAAAATATTAATCTTAGTTTCTGCAAGATATGTACATACCTTAGCAATAATTCCTACAGTATCCTTACCCACAACAGTTATAACGCATTTTCTCATCCTGTTTCTTCCTGCTACTAAAAATATAATAGCTTTTCCTTTCATATTCTATTAATTATTTAACTAGCCTTTAAAAGCTAGTTTTTTATCATTATACTTTTGAAAAGAAAATTATTCAACCATTATTTTAATTTTTATTATATTTTGCACGATATTTTTTTAAAAAATACAAAATGTCAGACATTTCGCTTTTATATTACAATGTAATCTCTAACTTTTTATACTTCTATTATACGAGATGGTTCACTTCTTTTTGCTACTTCTATATTAAAGTCGTTTGATTTATATATATTTGTACTTGTATCTATTGCAAGACGAACTGTTTCATAAGCAAGCTTATCATAATTATTCTCTAGGCTTAAATGCCCTAAAAGTATATTGTTTACGTTGTCATTTAACAGCTTGTTAATAAGTTGCCCTGACGTTTCATTAGATAAATGCCCCTTATTTCCCAAAATTCTTTGCTTAAGATAATAAGGATAACTTCCAACCTGCAATAAATTAATATCGTGATTAGCCTCAACTAACATAGACTGACACCCTTGTAAATTGTCAACTATATATTCATCAAAAAAACCCAAATCAGTAATAACCCCCGCCTTTTTTGTACCACACGAAACTGTATATGCTACTGGGTCAACTGCATCATGCGAAACAGAAAAAGCATGAATATTAAGGTCATTTATCTGTATATCTGTATTAGAACTTATTGGCATAAATAGTTCTTTTGGCATGACTCCTAATGAAGCTGTGTCAAATATAGCTTCTATTGTACCCTGTGTTGAATACACTTTTGTATGGTCTTTTCTTGAGATTACACCAATTCCTTTTGTGTGGTCTATGTGTTCATGAGTTACAAATATTGCCGATATATCTGACATTTTTAAATCTGCTTTTTTAAGTCCTTCAACTATTTTTTTACGACTAACTCCTGCATCTATTAATATATGAGTACTGTCAGAACCTATATAAATACAATTTCCACTACTGCCACTTGCAATAGACATCATTCTCATTACTTTACTTCCTCCCAGTACAAATCAACTAAATCTCCATCTTTTATAGGTGACATATAGTTGCAAGAAACACCATTTAACTTAAGCACAACATTTCCCTTTGGCTTTGATAAATCAAAATCATAAAAATCAAACAAATCAACAAGTATGTAGCTTGACTTTCCCTTAAGGCGCACTGGTTCACGATTAACAAGAATTACAATATCTTTTTTGTTAGCTTCTTGTGAATTATCTTGATTATTAGAATTGTCATCAGCCTTATCTTTATTATCGCTTACATTTTCACTATCATTTTCGTTACTATTTTCTGTATTATCTATTTCTGTATTATCACTATTATCTTCTGTAGCTTCGTTATTTTGAAGCTTTTCATCATTTTCATTAGCTTCACTCTCGTCATCTTCATTAAGAATATCTCCTATTGTAAAGCCCCTGTTCAATGGATTATTTTCCGTTACTGCGTCTGTCTTTACGCTAAAGTTTTCATAAACCTTAGTGTCATCACTAGCTATTTCATTGTTGACATATACATTGTAATTAGTAATGTCATAGTCAAGAAATTCAAATAACTGCTTAACTGTGTAATAATTTTCCATTTTAATATTATCACCAGTTTCAATATCGTAAAATTCTGAACGAAGCTCTCCATTGACGTAAGCAAACTTAGGGCAGAGTATATTCTTTCCATTTACGACAAATTCAATAGTCGACTTAAATTCATCAAGCTGACCTACTGTCATCTTCGCAGGTTCACCAATAGTTGACTCTTTAACTTCGATAATGTCATTTTGTTCAATAGAAGAATTAAGGTTAGCAAGTCTTCCGTTAAGTGTTACAACTGCTCCCTCTCCTGCTGTTCCTCTTACAAGGTGAGTCTTTCCATTAACTGTAAATTCAAGCTCTTTACCTCTTCTAGGAAAAAGTCTTTCATTAGGAAAACCTATCTGCATTACTGCATCAACTACTGTAAGATGGTTGTTGTCATAAAGCTTAATTCTTTCATTATTAACATTTACAAAGATAAAGTTATTTTTTTGAGTATAATAATTAGTACAAATTCCTATAGGAGTTACATATAATGAATCCTTTTTAAAGTTGTCTACTCTAAAATCAACAGTTGTAAGAACTTCTGGGCCTCTAACTGCCACTCGCTGTCTTGCAATACCAAGATAATCAGCTATCTTATCAGTATAACCTGTTATCTTACCACCACCACCTACAACGAATACGGCATTGACTGGCTTGCCACCATTTAACTCTACTATCTTATCAGCAGTATTTTTTGCCATAGTATCTACTGAATTATCAGCTATTTTTAATATCTCATCAACTGTAATTGTCTGTTCTATTCCCATAATATCGTTAAATACTATTGGCTCATTGACATCTCCACCTGCTGCAATCTTAATTTTTTCTGCTGTGTTAAAATCAACTAGATAATTCTTTGCAATAACTTCTGTAATTTCATCACCTGCAAGTGGTATCATTCCATAAGCAATAATACTTCCGTCTTTTGTAAGACATATATCTGATGTTCCTGCACCAACATCTATAAGACCGATATTTAACAATCTATACTGCTGTGGAATTGCTATATTCATTGCTGCAATTGGCTCTAATGTAAGACTTGCAACTTGAAGTCCCGCATACTCAACAGCCTCGTAAAGTCCATCTACAACTTCATCTGGAAGAAATGTTGCAATTAATTCAACTCCTATTTTATTAGCTTTATGTCCTTCAAGATTAGTTATATCAAACTCATTTAATTTATATTTAATTGGTGTATTACCAACACAATAAAATTGTATATTACTTTCTGCTGAATTAATTTGCATGTGAGCTTTTTCAACCGCAAGAAGATTAAGTGAATATATATGTTCTTGAGTCACTCTTGTTTCTTCTTCAAATTCATATTCTGCTGTAGCATTGACAGTTCTTAAAACACGACCCGCAGCAGCTATACACACGTCGGAAAGCTGTCTTTCAAGTTGTCTTTCAAGTTCGTTTTTTACAAATCTTATTGTATCTCCTACCTTGTATATATCATGTATCTGTCCATCAAGCATAGCTCTTGTGTCATGCTCTTTTTGTGCCATTGCAACAACATGAAAACCAGTTCTGTCCATGTATCCTACAACACCAACTATACTTCTTGTACCAATATCAAGTCCAAATACTAAATCATCTTTTATGGATGTACGATTGTCCATAACGCTCCTCATTTCTACGCATATTTTTGCTAAAACTTGCTGGTACTTTGTGCGTATTGTACCAGCTTTAAAAGTATTTTAAAAATGTATATTAATCATAGCAATTCTTATAACAACTTTTCAATCTGTGACATAGTGTCTTCAATATCTTTGCTATTGTCTATTACGTTAATGCAAGCTTTTTTATAAGCTTCTTCATTAAGCTGACTTTTAAACACACTGTCTATCTTTTCATCGGAATATCCCCTGCTATCCTTTAATCTTTGTCTTCTCATATCAGCAGGTACATATATATACCACAACTCATCACAAATCACATCATAGTGGTCTTCTATAAGAAGCGCAGCTTCTACGAACACATAATCATAAGTGCCGGCAATCTTAAGTTCATTAATTTTATTTAATACTATCTTTTTTACAAGTGGGTGAATTATGCTATTTAACACTATACGTTTATTTTCATTGTGAAATACTATAGTAGCAAGTTTTGTTCTATCAATATTTTTGTCTTTATCTAAAATATCTTCTGAAAACATTTCAACAACCTGCTCATATCCTGCATTACCTCTACACATAGTTTCTTTTGCTATATCATCAGCTATAAGAATATATGCGTTAAATCTTTCTTTTAAAAGCTTAAGAACACTACTTTTTCCAGACCCCACTCCTCCTGTTATTCCTATTACTCTCATATAACCTCCTAATGTGCTTCAAACCAATTATTGCCTTGTTTCATATCTATTTCAAGTGGAACGTGAAGGTTAGCTGCATATTTCATACCATCTTCAATTATTGCCTTAACTTCTTCAAACTCGTCTTTATAAGTTTCAACTAAAAGTTCATCGTGTACTTGTAATATTAACTTTGATTTGAGATTTTTATTTTTAAGTTCATTGTATACTCTTATCATTGCAAGCTTAATAATATCTGCTGCTGTTCCTTGAATAGGTGCATTCATTGCCACCCTTTCTCCGAACTGTCTTTGCATAAAGTTACTTGATTTTAATTCTGGTATCTGCCTACGTCTGTTGTACATTGTAAGTGAATAGCCATTTTTCTTTGCTGTTTCTACAAGGTTATCAATATATTTTTTAACATCTGGATATGTTTCAAAATACTGCTCTATATAACTTGTAGCTTCTTTTCTTGTTATACTAAGGTCTTGGCTTAAACCAAATGAACTTATTCCGTATATTATACCAAAATTAACTGCCTTTGCATTACGTCTTTGTGTATCTGTAACTTCATCAAATGGTACACCAAATACTTGTGAAGCTGTTACTCTGTGTATATCTTGCGCTGACTTATAAGCTTCAATAAGCTTCTTATCGCCTGACATATGTGCCATAATCCTAAGTTCTATCTGCGAATAATCGGCATCTAAAAATACACAATCCTTTTTTGGTACAAATACCTTTCTTATTTCTCGTCCCATCTCCATTCTTATTGGGATATTTTGTAAGTTAGGCTCTGTACTGCTTATTCTTCCTGTCGCAGTAATTGTCTGATTGAACTTTCCATATATTCTTCCATCGTCTTTTATATATACTGCTAGTCCATCTGCATAAGTAGATTTAAGCTTTGATAACTGTCTGTATTCTAGTATTTTTTCGACAAATGGATACTCTGGTGCAAGCTTTTCAAGAACGCCTGCGGCTGTCGAATAACCACTTTTTGTCTTTTTGCCATTAGGCATGCCTAACTTTTCAAATAGTATTACACCTAACTGCTTTGGCGAATTAATATTAAATTCTTCTCCTGCTTCTTTGTATATGTCTTGTTCTAACACTTCTATCTTTTGAGCAAGCACTTTTCCATAATCAGAAAGCCCTTGCTTGTCAACTTTTATTCCTTCTGCTTCCATTGAATAAAGTACAAATAAAAGTGGCATTTCTATATTATTGAATAAATCGGACATTTCTTCATTTATAAGAATTGCTTGTATTTTTTCCCAAACCACAAGATTTATATAACCTTCAAGGCAAGCCATACGACAAAGTGCTTCTTCGTTAATCATAAGACTTTGCGCAAATGTTGACTTTCCTAGAAGCTCTAATCTTGAATTAACATTTGCCTGTAAATACTCTCTTGCAAGTGTATCATAATTATATTCATCATTATTAGGATTGATAAGATATGCACCAATACCTACATCTGCAAATGAGCCTTCATCAACTTTTAATGCGCTCTTTTCTGTATTATCTTGTGTATCTTTAAATATAGACAAATATGTCTTTAAATTATTAGTTATAATATGTCTTTGTGTACTGCTAACACACACCTGTGTTAATTTATCTTGAATATATTCTGATGTAATAAAACCAATCGCAGGTATAAAGTATATATTTTCCTTATCAAATGCTAACGATATAGCTGATATAGTATTATCCTCATAGCAAACTGAAAGTCCAATACTCTTATCCTTTACAAGCTCTTTAGCTTTTTGGAATACATCTTCTGCTTCTGATAAATCAGATACTTTTGTAAAATTGTTATATATATCAAGTTCTGCTTTTATCTCGCTACTGTCAAATCTTTTTAAAAATGTCTTAAAGTTATATCGTTTAAAAAGTTCAAACGAATTAGGATTAAAAAATCCACCAACTTGTGCTTCTTCTATATCATAATCAATAGGTACATTAATATCTATTGTCGCTAAAAACTTACTTAACTTTATCTGCTCTACATTTTCACTAATAGACTTTTTGGCTTTTGGTGGCTTTAATTCTTCAAGATGTTCAAATACATTTTCTATACTGTGATACTGCATTATAAGTGATGAAGCTGTCTTAGGCCCTACTCCCGGCGCACCCGGAATATTGTCTGATGTATCTCCCATAAGTGCTTTTACATCTATAAATTCAATAGGAGTTACTCCATAAAGGTCATTAACATCACTAGGAAGATAATCTTCAACTTCTGTAACACCTTTTTTAGTCTTAGGTATTCTAATCTTAATGTTATTGTCTGCTAACTGTAATAAATCTCTATCACCGGATATTACAGATACATCTATTCCTTGACCAGCACATTTTTTTGCAATTGTTCCAAGCAAGTCATCGGCTTCAAAGCCTTCCTTTTCTACTACTTTAATATTCATTGCTTTTAGTATTTCTTTTATAAGTGGAACTTGTTGCTTTAACTCGGGAAGCATTGGCTTTCTAGTCCCCTTATAATCTGCAAACCTTTTATGTCTAAATGTAGGAGCATGAACATCAAAAGCAACTGTTATATAATCTGGCTTTTCTTCATCAATGAACTTAAACATTATATTTAAAAATCCATACATTGCATTTGTGTGAATACCCTCTGAATTAGTAAGGTCTGGAACACCGTAAAATGCTCTATTAAGTATACTATGACCATCTATTAAAATTAACTTTTTACTCAAAACTTGCTACCATGCCTTTCTTTGATGATTATTATATATTGACCATCTAGTGTTAAAAAAATTTTATAATAATGTATGATATAAATGTAAGAAGTATAAATACATTACTTGCACCAAAACAAAACATTACATTTTTATTATGCTTTTTTATAGTCGCAATATTAATTCTGCTATCCTTAATTTTTTTATCTATAAGTCCCTTAAAATCATACTTATCTAAAAGTTCCTTATATTCTTTTTTTATTGGCCTGTCTACTGCCATATCATCAAGCCCATACTCAATTATATAGTAGATTTCAAATTCTTCTTTACAATCATTACAGTTCTCTATATGATTTACAAATTCTTCTTCATCATTACAGGATAACCTTCCCAGGTCAAAATCTTTTATCATTGACTGATATTTTTTACAATCTCTCATTTGGCGTTCCCCTATATAAACTGTTTTAAGGCACAGACATTAATTTTAAAATTATTATATCATTTTTTTATTAAGATTAATAGTATATATAAATAAAAAATACCCCTTTATCAGAAATAATCTGATAAAAGGGCAAAAGGAAAAACCATTATGAAAAAATGCGGATGGTGGGACTTGAACCCACACGATGTCACCACCGGCAGATTTTGAGTCTGCTGCGTCTGCCATTCCGCCACATCCGCTAATATGTAAACTAAAAACTTGTTACACTACTTTTTAGATTATACATGTTCTTAGTATTTCTGTCAAGGCAATTTTTCTAAAAAAATAGGGGTATGGGGGGAAGCAGGGGGATTATTTTGTGGTTGATGGATAAATGCTAAGTTGTTCTAAGTTGTGCTGACTAAGGTTTATTTAACCTGACGTGAACGCAATCAATGCGACATCGTGTCGCTGATTGCTTTCCCCGACGTCCTGTCGGGTCATCACTGTTTCTTGACAGCACAACTAAGAACGACTAAGCATTTACCATATACCACAAAATAATCCCCCTGCTTCCCCCTCTCGTCCCACTACGTCACCTGCGCCCTGCTACATTTGTTTTTTTATATTTTATATTCTTTAACTCTATTTGCTTCTTTTTTCGGTTCTAAACTTTAACCCCCACTCTTGACAAAGAGCCTCTTATTTCTTGTTCAAGACGTAGTGGAATGGATAAAAAATGGAGTGTGTTTTTAGGACATAGAATAAGTATTTAGTAACTCTTAGATAAGCTATTCAAAGTCAGGGGAAATTGCACACGATGTGCAATTTAGGAAAAAGCGACACGACGTCGCATTTTTTCCGACCCGTACGTTTTAAAAAAACTTTCTAGCTTATCTTAGAGATACTTAATACTTATTATCAGTCCTAAAAACACACTCCATTTTTTATTTTATGAAACAATTACAGATTGTTATAAAGCTTCTCATATTCTCTTGCTGATGAATTCCAAGAGAAGTCGGCTTTCATACCTCTGTCAACAATCTTATTCCATTCACGTTTATGATTATAGTATACACTCTTAGCATAATTAATAATACTAAGCATTTCATGTGCGTTATAATTAGCAAATGAGAAACCTGTACCCTTATTCTCATATTCATTGTATGGCTCAACTGTATCCTTTAAACCACCTGTTTCTCTAACGATTGGCACTGTACCATAACGAAGGCTCATAAGCTGACTAAGTCCACATGGCTCAAACAATGAAGGCATAAGGAATGCGTCACAAGCTGCATATACCTTGTGTGAAAATTCTTCTGAATAGTAAATATTAGCTGATACTCTGTCATTATACTTCCAGTCAAAATGTCTAAACATATTCTCGTACTTTTCTTCACCAGTTCCAAGCACAACAAGCTGAACATCTTCTGTACATATCTGGTCCATAACATAAGCAATAAGGTCAAAGCCCTTTTGGTCTGTAAGTCTTGATACAATACCTATCATAAACTTACCCTTATCCTCAGTTAAACCAAGTTCCTTTTGAAGTGCAACTTTGTTTTTCCATTTTTCCTTTCTAAATGTCACTTGATTGTAATTAGCAACAAGACACTTGTCTGTTTCTGGATTATATACTTCGTAGTCGATACCATTTACAATACCACTAAGACAATTAGCTCTAGCATTCATAAGGCCATCAAGATTTTCACCATAAAATGGAGTCTTAATCTCCTCTGCATATGTAGAACTTACTGTTGTAACCCAATCTGCATATACAATACCACCCTTAAGATAGTTAGCATCTTCATAAGCTTCAAGCTTATCTGGAGTAAAGTAACTGTCTGGAAGTCCTGTAATATCCTTAACTTTCTTTAAGTTCCATATACCCTGGAACTTAAGATTATGTATTGTCATAATTGACTTAACTCCTTGATAGAAGTCACCCTGTGAGAAACGTTCTTTAAGGTATACAGGAATAAGACCTGTCTGCCAGTCGTGACAGTGAATAATATCTGGTCTAAAGCCTATTACTGGAATAGCTGAAAGTGCTGCCTTTGAGAAGAAAGCAAACTTCTCAATATCTTCATGTATCCAACCATAAGGCTTAGGACCTGAGAAATAAAATTCATTGTCAATAAAGTAGAAAATAACACCATTGTATTCTAATTCAAATACACCTACATACTGAGTTCTCCATGCAAGGTCAATATAAAAATGTGTTTTATATTGCATTTTTTCTCTGTACTCCCAAGGTATACAAGTATACTTAGGTATCATAACCCTTACATCATATTCTTCCTTGTTAAAATACTTAGGAAGTGAACCAACTACATCAGCAAGTCCTCCCGTTTTAATAAATGGTACTGCTTCTGATGCTATAAAAAGTACATTCTTCATACCTTTACCCTCCAACTATAAATATTCATTATATAAAATAAAGTGTAGCTTAAAAGCTACACTTTATTATATCACACTTTATTACAAATTACCAGTAACGTCTTACAGCTATAATAGACATTGTTCCACCCATATTAGCTGATGATATCTTAACAACATCACCTGGCTGTGGAGCATGAATAACTTGTCCTCCACCAATATATAAAGCCACATGACCTGGATAACATACAATATCACCTGGTAACGCATTAGCGATACCGCCTACATCAACACCACCTGCTGGAATTGCTGATGAACTAGGTGATACATATATTCCATACTGACTAAATAAATAATACATAAGACCTGAACAGTCAAAACCACTAGGTGACTTACCGCCCCATACATAAGGAACACCAAGCATTTGATATGCAAGTGATACAACTCCTGATGCAACATCACTATTAGAAGCTACAACTGAACTTACATTAGCTGAAACTGTTGATGTAGAAGCTTGTGTTGAAGTACCTACTGTTGTTGATGAACTACTATTAGCTGAAGCTGCAGCTGCGGCCGCCTGTGCCTGTCTTTGTCTTTCTGCTTCTTCGGCTGCTGCTCTTGCTGCTGCCGCTTCTACAGCCTTTGCAAGCTGTTCTTCATAATCGTCAACTTTACTTTGCTGGTCAGCAATTGATGTATACAATGTAGCTTGCTTTTCTGTCATCTGATTACCAAGTTCTTCAAGCTGTTGCTTTTCACTTTCAAGAGAAGCCTTTAAGCTCTTAATTTCCTCAGTTGTCTTGGCTATTTCTTCTAACTTAGAACGGTCATAATTATATACATTCTGTACATACTCAGCCTTATTAAGAGCATCACTCATGCTCTGTGCTGTAAGAAATGCGTCTGTAATAGAAGTTGTCTGGTCTTCATACATATACTTAATTCTAAGCTTCATATCAGCATACTGCTGGTCTAACTTAGCCTGTGTATCTGCAAGGTTTTTATTAACTACTTCTATTTCATCATTCTTATCGTGCATTTTTACTTCGAGGTCATTCATCTCTATAAGTAAATTAGCAAGCTGATTTTCATAGTCATTAAGCTGTGCCTGTGCCTGATTTTTTGCATTTGTTAAATCTGATATATCATCTGCCCATACAGTTGAAGCTGTAATACTTGTTACAAGCATAGCCGCAACTAAAGATTTCGCTACTCTTTTGCGCATAAATTATTCATTCCTTTTCTTATTTTTTATACAAAAACAAATACTGTTGTTTGTCTTCTTCAAATATTACTAATATGTTACAATTCTGTTAAATTGATTTTAAAATTGCTTTAACATTATAATATATAATTAAACATAAATCAAGGCAGATTATTAAAAAAAACTAAAATTTAAGATAATAAAGTGTTAAATTTGAAAAATTTTCCTACTTTTTATTTGATATTGTACTCTAGGCGTATCTTATCTGCTATAAGTGCAATGAATTCTGAATTAGTTGGCTTTCCTTTGCCATTACTAATGGTATAACCAAAAAGACCATTAAGTGTATCAGTATTCCCTCTGTTCCATGCTACTTCAATTGCATGTCGTATTGCTCTTTCTACTCTGCTTGAAGTTGTTTGATATTTCTTTGCAATTGTTGGATATAATATCTTGGTTATACTGTTTATTACATCGTTATCTTTTACTGATAACATTATTGAGTCCCTAAGATATTGATAGCCCTTTATATGTGCCGGTATACCAATGTCATGTATTATTTCTGTTATATCAGCTTCAAGACTCCTATCACTTACTGCTTCTGAATTATCTGTTACTAATGCCGCTCTTTTATTGTCAAGCAACTTTTTGTTGCTTTTTACATATCTTATACGATTAATAAGCATTTGGTTATCAAAAGGCTTCATTATATAATATGTAGCACCCATGTTGAACGCATCTTCTGTCACACTTTCTCTACCTACTGCACTAATTACAATAAATGTAGGCTCTTTTGTTACGTCTTTATCTGTCTTGACTTTTTCCATTACGGTTAGTCCGTCAATCTGTGGCATAATAATATCTAGTAACACTATGTCTGGCTGTTTGTCTTTTATTATGTTTATTATCTCTAAACCATTTGTTGCCATTCCCACTACTTCAAAATCATTTTGTTCGGCAAGTACTTTGCCCATAATATTAAGCATTTTTTCATTATCATCTGCAATAGCTATTTTAACCATTCGCTTTGCCCCTCCTCTAATCTAAAATGTAACATTTTCACAGTTGATTATATAATCAATGACAAATATTGGCAATATTATATTTTCGCATTATTCGACATTGTTTTAAAATACAATTTTTATTGACATTTAAAAATAGATGTACTATCATCTATTTAGATGTAGTATCAACTATTTTTTATAAGTGCAAGGAGGTTTTATTTTATGGATATTACTAAAAGACAAATAACTAAAATTGCTCGTGAAGTCAGTAAATTTACTGTTAAAACTATGAAGGAAGAAGGAATTGGAACTGCAGAATTTGATTTTATTCACCTTATACGCCATAATCCCGGAATTACTCAAGCTCAGGTCAGAGAAGCTTTAAAAATTGACAAGGGTGCGGCGGCTAGGCGTGCTTCTAGCCTTGAAGCTAAAGGATATCTTATAAGAAAACCTAATCCTAATGACAAAAGAAGTCAGCTTTTGTTTGCTACTGATAAAGCAGAAGAGCTTAAAGTGTCAAAAACTGCAATAGAGTCTTTATTTTACGAATGGCTTCTTGATGAACTTTCTGATGATGAAAAGCAAGCCTTTTGTAACACACTTGATAAGTTATACTGGCGTTCAAAAAATGAAAGACGTGATGATTTTCAACATTTGTCTAAAATTGTCACTAAAAAACTCGAACAATAAATACGAATTACTTCCTATTATATATAGAGTATTATTTATAAACTATTAACCAAAAGTAAAGCAGGTATTTTAAATCTGTTTTCTTTAAATATAATTTACTTGATAGTGTTAAAGAAGGGATTATTTATGACTGACAAGATTAGTTTTTATTTTAAGACAGAATGGAAAGTCCTTTTTATCGTTACTATTTCTGGAATTATCTATAATATAGGGCTTGTGGCTTCGCCTTGGTTTGAAGGACAACTCGCTGGTTGCCTTATGAATATACTTAATGGCAATGAAACTTTTAATGCTATGTTATATCTTTCAGCTATTTACATATTAGTAATTATCATTGTTCAATCTACACGATATATTAAACGTTTTTATGTACGTCGTTTTGCTAACAATATTAACCGTACAATGAAAACTACTCTTTACAGCAACTTAATATCTAAGAGTAAGCCCGAACTTGATGGCAATGGTGTTGGTGATATTATTACAAAGGCTGTACTTGATGTTGACGATTGTGCAGAAGGTATGAGAAAGTTTACAACTGAAATTTTTGATACGGGAATTGTACTTATTGGATATGTTTTTATGCTTATGTATTATGATTGGCGACTTACTTTAATATGTCTTATTTTCCCACCTATATCTTATTTTATTGCAGAACGAATGAAAAAGGTTGTACAAAAAACGGGTGCAAAGTTCAAGTTGCAAAACTCTATATTAAATACTGTTACAATGGATAGAATTTCAAATGCTGTTACATATAGAATATACGGTTGTGAAAGCAATCGAAATAATGATTATGAAAAGGTCTTAACAGACTACGAAACTTCTGCCGTAAAAGCAAATATATGGCTTAGTGCAATGCCACATTTATACAATATTATTTCTATGATTAGTGTGTTATTTATCATATATTTTGGTAGTAAAAATATATTAGGAAATGGTTGGCGTGTTTGGGACATTGCTACTTTTACTACATTTATTGCTTGTTACACAAAACTTTCTACTAAATCTTCAAAAGCTGCAAAGTTATTTAACTCTGTACAAAAAGCCCAAGTTTCATGGAAGCGAATTAAGCCACTTTTAAAAGATACTTCATCAGATAAGGTTGATAAAAACATTTCTATTTATGAAAATAGATTAAGTAGCATAAATAATATTTCCATAAAAGACAATACATTTTCATTTTCAGCGATGAAAGGTGAAATTATTGGTATAACTGGTCCTGTTGCTAGTGGTAAATCTACATTTGGCAGACAATTTTTATGTGAAGAAAAAGACAAACATTACAACGGCTCTATTAAATATAATTCTTATGAACTTTGTGATATTCCTGATAAAGTAAGAAATCAACTTACAGGATATATGGGACATGACCCAGAGCTTTTAAATGACACTATATTAAATAATATTGCTCTCGGTGATACAAAAGATATAAATGATATATTAAAGCTTGTATGTTTTGATAAAGAAGTAGCTTCAATGGAAAATGGTGCTTATACCGTTATTGGAAATGGTGGTGTGCGCCTATCTGGTGGTCAAGCGCAACGTGTGGCTCTTGCAAGGACTCTATATCACAAGCACCCTATTGTTATTCTTGATGACCCATTTTCTGCTCTTGATAGACCAACCGAAGAAACTGTTTTCCACAACATCAAAGAAAAGTATAGTGACTGTATAATATTTATTATATCACACAGACTTTATCTATTTCCTGAAATGAATAAAGTTATTTGGATAGAAAATGGTGTTAAAACAGCTTCAACGCATGAACAACTTATGAAAGAAAATGCTGAATACAATAAATTATATAATGCACAAGCAAGTCCTACTTCTTCTAATAGAAGTTAAGTGCTTACTTAATATTGTTAAAGAATGGAGAATTACTATGATTAACAAACATTCAAAAAATATAATTTCTAATTCTGGTCATATAGTAAAAATAATAACTTCAACTATAAAAAAGAATTTACTTTTATCATTTTTTATATTATTTACAGTTATTGGTGAAGTAGTTATTTCTTTACTTCCACCGCTTGTATTAGGTGTTATAGTTGATAAACTCGTACTTTCACAAAATATTTCTTTATACCTTGCAATAGGATATTTTGCAATTATTATAGCTTGCGGTCTTTTTGAAGGAAGTCGAGATATTTTTTTGACAATCTTTGGTCAAAAGATTACTCATGCTATACGAAGCACTCTTATGCTTAAAATGACAACATTAAATGCTAACACTCTAAGTCGTCAAGAGCCGGGAAGTATAGTTTCAAGATTTGTCGGTGATGTTGATACTGTTGAAACACTTTTTACATCTGGAATTATCAGCATGGTTGCTGATGCTTGTAAAATAATAAGCATATTATTTATAATCTTTTTTAAAAACAAAGGACTTTCACTTTTATTACTTATTATAATTCCCGTAATCTTTGTATTTACTAGATTTGTGCAAACTCGTATGCTTACAGCACAGCTTGCTAACCGTATAGCAATAAGTCGTGTTACTAATCACGTTCCAGAAACAATTAAATGTATAAGAACAATTCACAATCTTTCAAAAGAAGATTACATGAAGGAAAAATATAAAAACTTCATAGACGAAAGTTATCGCTCAATTGAAAAAACTAACTTTTATGATGCTATATATTCTCCTGTTATTCTTATATTTAATGCTGTTATTGTTGCGATTGTTATGCTTTTATCTGCTTCTAACAACAGTCACATACTTACATTTTTTGGTATGTCAGTTGGTACATCTGTAAGTATTATTAATTATATTTCACAAATATTTTCACCTATTGAAAGTCTTGGTATGGAAATTCAAACTATTCAGTCTGCCGTTGCTGGTGTAAAAAGAATTAATGAATTTCTTGACCAGCCATCTATGGAAAAACCTGTATGTGAAGCTAAGAATACTGATTTAACTTGCAATACAACTGACCCCGTAATTGAATTTAAAGATATAACATTTAGTTATGACGATAATAAAGTTATTCTTAAAGATATGAACTTTACAGTTAATAAGGGTGAAAAAATTACTTTATCTGGAAGAACGGGTGCTGGAAAAAGTACTATTTTTAAATTACTGTTAGGATTATATCCTGCCACTTCAGGTAATATACTTATAAATGGTATGCACCCACAAGACATTTCATATAAGCTTAAACGTAGTATATTTGGATATGTTGAACAGTCCTTTAAACCTGTATGTGGAAGTGTAAAAGACCAAATCACTTTATTTGATGACTCTTTTTCTGATGAACAGATAGAAAATGCGTCAAGGCTTGTAGGACTTCACAAAACCATTATGCTTTTTCCTAATGGATATGATACACCTTACAAAGCATCATTATTTTCACAAGGTCAACAGCAACTTCTTTCAATTGCAAGAGCTGTTTTAGCTAATCCACAAATTCTTCTTCTCGATGAAATAACAGCTAACCTTGACGCACAGACAGAGCAAAATGTACTTGAAGCACTTAACAAGGCTTCTAAAGGAAGAACTACTCTTTCAATATCTCACAGAATTTATACACATGATAATGGAAGAATAATACATATTTAATTTCCTAACATTTTCTCCAAATATATACCATAACCACATTTTGAATTATCTATGAACACATGAGTAACTGCTCCTATTATTTTCCCATCTTGAATAATAGGACAGCCACTCATTCCTTGAACAATACCGTTAGTCATATCTAACAGTTCTTGAGAAGTTACCCTAAATGTAATATTTTTACTTTCACTATTCGACAAATCTTCTATTACAATTGGATATTCCTTTAACTCTCCTTTTACATACATTCTAATCAATGCTTCACCTTTATGTGCTTCATAACTATAACCTACGGGAAGTAGAGTCAAATTGTATTCGTCTATTAATTCCTTATTAATCGTTCCATACACACCATTTGAACAATTAACATTAATTTGTCCTAATATATTTGACTTTCTATAATCTATAGTTCCTATAAATTCCCCAGGTGTTCCATCTGCCCCCTTTACTATTGATATTATATTTGTTCTATACAATGCTCCTTCGCTTATTTGAAGCATATTTTCTGTGTCTGTATCACTTATACCATGCCCCAATGCCCCAAAATTTCCATTTTCATCAATAAATGTAACTGTACCTATACCTTGTGCATCATCTTTAACCCAAAGTCCTGCTTTATACTCTCCATTTTCATTTTTAACAGGGCGAATACTTACATCTATGTTTGAATTATTTCTTCTTACAGTAAATACCATCTCGTCTGATGAAAACTCGCTTACCATATCCATAAGTTCTTCTTTTTTACTAACAACTTTACCATTTACCGCAACTATATAATCACCTGCTCTTATAATATTTTCACAAGGACTTATAAAATTGCCATATTCATCTTTAATATTTTCCGTCTTTACAACTAGCACCCCATCTGTTTTCATATAAAGACCAGCTTGAAAACCACAAGGATATACATTTTTTTGTTCTACGACATTGACATTTACTGGACTGACATCAAAAAGTCCGAAAAGTTTTAAGTCCATTTTATATATTCCAGTATTATTTGCAATAAATGTAACTGGCTTTTTAAAGTCAACGGTTTGAACAACATTATCTGCTGTTACTGGAAGATTTAACTCAATTGTCGTGGTTTTATTACTTTCAACATAAATATCTTTTGGAATTTTTTTCATTAGATTACCTGTGTATATTCCAAAACATACAGCAATAAAAACACTAAATATTGTTAAAAAAAATAACCCATATAAATTCTTATACTTGCGGTATACTTTCATAATCATCTCCATTTCTGAGCGTCTTTACAAACTTATAATAAACAGGTCTAAATATCATTTATATTTGTTTTCGCTCAAGAACAAATATCATATCTACATTGTTTATTTTTAACATAAGCCTGTGTTTTATGAATAGTATCTGCATATAACAGAATAATAATATAGGTTATTTTTTCTATTTGAATTTTAATTTGAATTTTGCCTTAAACTTTTTGGCTTTTATTTGAATTTTTTATTTTCTTTATTTTTTAATAAATATTAATTATTATTTTTTTTGAAAAGCTTAGCTTTTTCTTTTAACTC
>ENA-ORUA01000386-ORUA01000386.1-human-gut-metagenome-genome-assembly--contig:-NODE-386-length-47921-cov-10.998600_pt1 | contig 47921 bp, 30 predicted proteins | sample MGYA00242076_ERZ509201 | MGnify/ENA primary metagenome ERZ509201 (study PRJEB26280, sample SAMEA2338863) | human gut metagenome | biome: human gut; feature: human-associated habitat; material: faeces...
CCTTTTCAAGAAGAAGCTCTGCTAAATATGAACCGTCCTGTCCAGTGATACCTGTAATTAATGCATTTTTCATTTTTGTTTTCCTTCCATATTTTACTCTTTTTTCATTCAATTTTTATTATACTACAACCAAAATCAATATTAATATTAAAAGATATCATTCTTATTTCTTCAGGAATATAAACACAATAATTTATTATAAAATAGCCTAATTCTAGTCATAATATGTTTCCTTTATTGGACATACCTTTAAATACATCCCACATCTAACACACCTATTTGAAACATCAACTGGATAATAAAATCTTTTTCATCTTTAATCATAGATATTCCAACACTAAATCATTAAAATTAACTTCTAATTAACCTTTGAAATAAAATAATCTTTTAATCAAATCCCTATTAAAATATATAATTGCTAGCATTATAATAATCCTAATAAAATATGAAAAAATTCCTTGTATATAATATAAAATTGTTTGTATAATAAGAATACATATATAAACAATAATCACTTTTTTATCAATAACAAGATTAACATATTTTTTAGTATCTTTAATTCTTAAAATTATAGTAATCATATATCCTAATATTGTTGTTATTGTTGCTGCAAATATACCAAATTTAGGTATTAAAACAATATTTAAAAATATATTAACAAATGCTCCTGCCATTGTAGTCATTAATGCTCCCTTAGTTTCTTTAAATACTATATAAAAAGAACCCAAAAAACCTGAAAGAGCATGAAAAACTATTGCTGTAATTAATGGGGCTATATAAACCCATGCTTCAGTATAAGATTTTTCAAACAAGACAAATAACATCGGTTTAATAATCACAAGCAGTCCTATATTACCAATTACTAATGTTTTAAAATAAGTCAAAAAAAATCTTGAATATTCTTTATCTCTATTTTTATTATTTCCCATACTTATAGCTGAAATCTGCCATGCCTGATAAAATACATTTTCTACCAAACTTAATAAGCTAGGGATTTTACAAGCAACAGCATATATTCCCGTTGCAGCAGTCCCTAAAAAGAAAGAAATTACATATCTATCTGAAACATTCATAACCCACCACATAATTGTTGTTGGCATTAATGGTAAACAAAATCTCAGCAATTGTTTTAAAGTTTCTGTTTCTATTTCATTAAAACTAATATATGTATATGCCTTTTTCTTTACAAACAAATATATAGTTTGACTTGATTTTCCTATTAAAAAAGATATAACCCAGCCTTTTAATCCTAGTTGCAAAAGCATCATAAATACTATATTAAAAAGAAGTGTAAAAACAGAATTGACTACGCCACCCAACGCATAACTTTTTACATCACCACTACCTCTGGCAAGCTGACTTAAAATATTATTTATAATATCTAAAAATACAAAAAAACCAATATATAAAATTTCTGTATATCCAGATAACTGAGATATAATACAACAAATACAAACACATATTATACCTCCTACTATTCCTATTAATGAGGAACATGACATAACCGCTTTTATATTTGCATCCTTATCACTGGAAAATCTAAATACACTTTCATATATATTCAAGCATATAATAGGCATAACTAATGATACCGTTGTAATTATCATATCCATAATTCCATATTCGGATGTGGTAAGATAATATGAATATAGTGGTGCTAAAATAAATGCAATAAACTTACTTCCTAAATTTGCAATTGAAATAATAATAGTATTTTTCTTTAAATCACTGTATTGTTTCATTATTTTTTCTCCTATCAAACATAACAAAAAGTATTTTAACCAGCCAAATACACTAGGAACCTAATATTTTTTTATAACTTTTGTGACTTATGAGTTTGCGCATATTCAAAAAAGTTTTTCTATCATTAGATTTCTTCACATTCTTAAATGCTGTAAAACTACTTTTCATTAGAATACATGGATTGTATTGTTTTTTCTATTTAACTTTGAATATTTTCAAATAAATAAAAAAATGATAATCTGATATCTATTTTCCACTATCTTCTGATAAATTTAATTCCAAATATTCCATTGATGCTTTTCTATATTCTTTAATATGTTCATTAACCAATTTATAGTCCACATGTTTTTCTATATTAATTTGATTAATATTAGTTACTTTTCTACCTGTGATTTTTAATGTATTTAATATATCTCTAACTCTAACTTCATTTTTTTTAATATCTTCTAAATAATAAAAATCCACTCCAAAATTTATTGAAAATATTGTGCCATGATACGAATCTGTTATAACACACTTTGCATTATTAATAAGATTCAAAAATTCTTCTGGTCCTGCATTATACATAATATATGATTTTTGTGACAAAATAACAGGCGCAAGTGGAGATAAAACAACTATTTTCATATTATTAATTCTATTTTCTATTTTTTTAATGACAGAATTAATTCTTTTAAATGATGATAATGAATAAAATAGTATATAATCTTCTCTTATTATCGGCTCTTTTTCAAAATAAAGCGACCATTCTTCTTTGTTTAATAAAAGAGTTGGATCACAAACTGTACATACATCTTTATTAAGTATTTTTTCCAGCCTCTTTGAAGCAGATACTTCTCTACATGATATAGCATAAAAAAGCTTTAATTGTTCTTTTATTTTATTCAATTCTTCTGTTGTCATATTTACTATAGACGATGCATATGAAATTCTTCTACCATTGAAATCTTTTAAAATATACGGATTCATGTATTTCCAATCTACATTACATAATTCATTAGAATGTTTATTCCAAATCTGGTCACTACCACTAATTATTGTATCAAAATCCCTATAAAATAACTTTACACTTTCAGGTTTAGAAAACTCATCTGTTAAATTCATTTTTTCTGTAATAAATTTTTCAAATCTTAATTCTCTTTCTTCTAATTCTTTTATTTTCTTACCATATAACAATTTTTTTATAATTGATTTAATTCCTTTTTTCCTACTTAACTTATAAAAATCATATTGTGATTCCATACGATAATTTAGAATTTCTGTTTCGTATCCTAATTTATTAACAGCATATTGCGTAGCTGCTGCTTGCAATACAGAACCAAAGTTATATGCAGAGTGATATGTAATAATTCCTATTTTCATTTTTTGTTCATTCCTCTTTAAATTTTAATGTTTTAAAATTAACTACAATATACCAAGATATAGCAATCCAAAACATTCCAAGTGCCGTATAATGATATATCATAATAAAAAATAAAAAGAATAATAAAATTACAAAATACAGTAAATCTTTATTTCCCTTTTTTAATAACCTTATTAATGATATAATAAATGGTATGGTATATAAAGAACCCAATATTAAGCCCCCATCTGAAAAAACACCACCTATACCTGTGCTTAAACCTGCTGTGTCTGTTTGTCTCCAATCAACTCTAAAATCTTTTAAAACCTTAATATTCTTAAAGCCATTTCCAATCCAAGGCGACTGTTCCCAACTTTTAAAACATGCTATAATATCATCAATCCTAACTTCACCTGACATATTATTATTAAATAATTTATCATAAAAAATAATACCTATAATTACAGCTACAACTGCCGCTACAATTGGTACTATAATAATCAATTTCTTTTTTCTTAAATATTTTCTATAAAAATCCAAAAAGAACACACAAATCGTAATAGCAATTGAGGTTGTTGATAGTGTTGTAAATGCTGCTATCACCAAAATAATATTTCGCTTTCTGTTATTATCTAATAAAAAAACATTTATAAATAATGCTTCTGATAAAATAGTTGCAAAAAGAGGTGCTTCTGAAAATAATGCCATATTACGCAAAATAGACATTCCAAATATATTAGTATATTGTCCTTCATAATATAAATAAAAATAATTTTGATATCCATACCAAGTGGACCAATTATATACACTTGAATCAATATATTCAAATGGTTTTAAAATTTTTAAATATGTACCAAAAACAAAACCAATTAATGAAATAATTGCTATAATGCATGTTATTTTTACAAATGAATCTAAAATTATTTTCAACCCATATCTTTGTGAAACAGCTAAAATTACAATATATGTCAAAATCAATATTATAGAAATAATAATAAATGTTAAATCACTATAATTTTTTCCAAAAAGCAAAAAAAATCCCATTACTGTTATAAAAAAAGCAATTATATATAAATCATGTTTATTAATATATCTAAATTTACAAAATAATACGATTATAACTCCTGATATAAATACTCCCATGTATACTATTGATGCATATTCATTAAAAAACAATGAATAATTACTCAAGATAAGAAATAACATAAATATATCAATTATCACCATAATTATATTATTTTTTCTTAACATAATTTTTATCCTTCCTCTACTATATTTCAATTGCCAGCTTTCATATCTGATTCTATATATTTACATTTGACTTGATTACCATACTTATCTTCTATATATATACTTATATCATAATCATTATTAATATATAATTTTATATGATTATGTCCCATACTATTTAACTCTGATATAAAACTAACATCATTTAATGTATCACCATTCATTGCGTTATATACGGGTTTACACTTATCTTTTATCTCTTTATACTCAAACTTACTACTTTTCCCTATATATATTTTCATAGAATTATTAGTTCCAAGCACAGATTTCACCCATTTTTTTGCTTCTTCGTCGTTGTTAATTGAATCCAACATAATATTTCTAATAGATTGTAAATTTTTTAAATCTGTTTTTTCTCTTTGAACTTCATTATTATATATTGTCTTTGATACAGACTGCGATATTTGATATCCACTCACACCAAAAAATATTAAAAAGCAAACACATATAACATTTTTCTTTTTACCCATACTATTTAATAAGTATCCTTTCTCTCCTTTGATAACTACTAAATGTTCTTATCAATATCCTTAATTCTCAACTTTCTCATAATATATACACTAAATTAATATAAGTAATTTATTTTATTAATTCATTCACTTTATTTTTATATGCAACAGGCTCAATAGTTCTTCCAGTTTTATTTTTTAACCCATCTTTATAAGCTTTTCTTATTGTAGCAATTCTAAGTTTTATTAATTTTTTATTATATCCAAGCCTATAAGCTAACAATATCTGTTTTGTACATCTCAACCTAACCAAAATAAAACCTATATACATTTTAATTTTATTTTTTTGAAATTCTCTTACAAAAAAAATTCTATTTCTATACATATAATAATCTTTCCACCAATTATTAGGTTTTTGAACTCCTATATTCGATGGTTGATCCCTGTGATTAATTACAGCATTTTTTATTAAGTATGTATCAAATTGTCTAGAAATTCTATAAGTGTATTCTAAATCATCTCCATAAATAAATAATTCTCCTTTAGGAAATCCTACAGTTTCTACCGCTCTCTTTGAAATTAATGGACCTACAAAAGCATCTGCTTCAATTTCTGTTATTTCTTTTATATTATCTGAGTTATTATAAATATATAAATCCTTTTCTAAGAATTTTGCTAATTTTTTATGATGGTATAATTGATATTGTTTTAAATCATCTCCCATAATTAATGGCGCTAAATATCCTATATTATTACTTATTTTCTTATACTTTAATAAGTTTTCCAAACAGTCATATTGAGGATAGGCATCTGCATCCATTAACCAATACCAATCAGGATTATATTTTTTATAAGCATACTCCATTCCTTTTTGAAAGCCACCAGCTCCACCTATATTATTATTAAGCCATATTACATCAATATTTTTATTATTTTCAATTTTCTTTAACTTTTCTTTACATTCTTCATTACTGGCATTATCCACAATAACTATCTTTTTTACTTTATAAGTTTGTTTTTCTAAATATTCTATTTCTCTTAATAAAAAATCTACATCATTATATGTTACTGTTACTGCAATTACACTTTCAATCATACTATTCATATATTACCTCTCTGCACTATTAATTATATATTGACATAATTTTGCTATTTTATTTCTAGAAACATTATAGCTATAATATTTCTCAAACAATTTTTTATTTTCTACTTCTATATCATTAAGTTGTTTATCAGAAAGTGTTATAAAATTATTAATTGCATTAACATATTCATTATCTGAATTAGCTCTCATAATTGAATTATTTATACAATTTTCTAATGCCAATTCATATCCGACTAATGCTTCATCACTCGCAACAATAGGTAGTCCCATACTTAATGTTTCTGCAACCTTAACTTTCATACCAGCGCCCTTTTCTATTGGAGCAATCATAAGTGAATGTTTTGGAATTATATCTTCCAAAGTTTTAAAATTTTTATGTATAATACAATTGTTTAATTTTTTTACTCGCTCCTCAATATCCTTAGTTGGATTTGAACCAGCTATAATTAACTTTAATTTTGTATTGTTATTAAAATATTTTATCCATACATTATCTATAAAATTTATTACTGCCTTCACATTAGATTCATAATTAAGACTTCCAATAAAAACTATATTTCTAACATTAGACTTTAAATATAATTCTCTTGAATTTTCTAAACATATAGGTAAAATCATTTCTTTTTTATTTTTAATTTTATATAATTCATGTGTTCTTTTTTTATCCCTTAATGATAGAAAATTTATAGCATCACTATATTTTAATGCCATCTTTTCATCTCTTTTTACACATAACTTTTCCCACTCAACGTATAACTTTTTAATAATACTTTTATTATTTGAGAAATACCCATCAACATAGTCATATTCAACATTTTCCATATTACATATAATCCTACATTCAGGATTTATTTCTTTATAAAACTTTGCAATATACCCCAATCTAGATCTCCCAATAATAACAATATTAGGCTCATAATTTTTAAATTTATTTTTATTCATTCTAAAATTATAATATATATACGAACTATGCCCTTTTAATCTAACATATATATCAATAATCTTATTTTTTTTCAAATTCAAATCTAACTTTTCTGATATTTTTTCATCAGGAGATATAACTTTAAATTCAATATTATTTTTTTTTGCATACTGTTTTAATCCATCATAATACTTTTTCTCTTCAAGACAACCACCACCAAAACCCAATATTTTATTATCAGATATTAATAACATTTTCATAATAATATTTCATACCCCTTATTCCAATTTTTAAATACCTTATTTAATACTTTTCTCATATATATCTTCAAGAACAAATTCTTATACTTCTAAATCACTTTTTTCTCACTTATAATTTTCCTTTCTAAAAATATTATTAATTTCCTATTACTACTTGCTAATTAAAAACCTCTAATATCTTTCTATACTAATTTTCTTATTATCCAAACCTTTTTCATTATAAATGCTGCCAAAAAACTACAACATATAAATAATATATAAAAAATAAACACAGCTAAATATATATTACTATAATTTATAGGTATTACTCTTAACACTTTATAAGACATATTAATAAAAAATGGATGAATAATATACACTCCATAACATAATCTATCTAACTTATATAATATTTTTTTATTACTTTTTATACTTATTTGATTTAATGTAAAAATCATAAATATTGAAATTGCATAAAATAATGTTGCCATTCCATCAGAATAATTAAAACAGCTATAATTATTAGTTAATATAATAAGCATCCATATGGTTACTATAATTAGTGCACTCACAATATTTAATATATTTTTATATTTTTTTAAATCTATTTTTGATATTACTCCTCCTACCATAAAATATATTAATGGAAAACCATTTACAGGAATATTAAAAGCTATATTAATATTAAATAAAGATAAAATAGGATAAATATATGTACATACAAATAATATTACTATTGCTATAAGTGCATCATTTATATTATTAAAAATCCCTTGAATCAATGGTAATGCTAAATAAATACCTATCAAACTATATAAATACCATAAATGTGCCCATGTTTTATTTTCAATAACATTTTTAATTGCGTTGCTTATTATATTTAAACTAATACCATCCTTTAAAAACAATTCCATCATAGAAAATACAGTACCAAATATAAATAGTACCAATACAACTGGAATAATATATTTTTTAAAAACTATTTTATAAGAATATGTAACATTCTTTTTTATTAATAAATATCCTGTCAACATAAAAAAACAAGGAACTGCAAATTTACCAAAATAAGATAATTTATTTAATACATTATATTGATAATCTGACATAACATAATCTTTGTAATTATCTGTCAAACATGTACATGTATGAATTAAGATAATAGCGCATGCACATATTATTCGCATAATAGAATAGTTATAATTAAACTTCTCATTAATTCTAGTATTCATAGAATTTAAAACTCCTCTTCAATTTAGATGTAGTAAATAAATACTTATGTTTATTAAACATATATATCAGTCCTTTTATATGCTCATAATTCATTTTACTAATAAATTTTTTCTTACTTAATCTTTGCCATTCATGTATTATACTTACCTTTGGACAATATGCAACTTTATATCCTTTTTTCCATACTCTTATGCAATACTCTGCATCTTCTGGAGCATAAAATATCTTTTCATCTAATAATCCAACTTTTTCAATGACTTCTTTCTTAATTAACCAACATGCACTCATTAAATAATCCACAGTATAGCTATCTTGTATTTCTCTAGGTGGATTTTGCATTTCCATTTTCTCCCCCTTTTTTTGTAATACTTCTATAGGAATTGCTTTATATACTTTCTCTAATAGTGTAGGAAATGCTCTTGCTGACATTTGAACTAACCCTGCTGAAGAAATTAATTTAGGTCCTATCATTCCATAATCTTTATGTAAATCAAGTTCATTTATTAATTTTATAAATGTTTCATCATTTATAATGGTATCACTATCCAATATACAATAATAATCCACATTTTTATCTTTAAACTCTTTAATTCCTTTATTTCTAGGAATAGTTGTACCTTTATTTTCTTTATATCTAATTATTTTTATCTTATCTGGATATTTAATTATATATTCATTTACTATTTTACATGTTGAATCAATACTACCATTGTCAACTATAATTACTTTGGGTATAACTTTTTCCATACTTACTATTGATTCTATACACTTTCTAATTACATGTTCAGAATTCCATGTAAGAATAACAAACCCAACATTCTTTTTATTTAACTCTTGACTCATTATTGCGCTCCACTCCCCTTCAAAACTGAACTAAATGTCTTAAATATAACCTTTATATCTAACCAAAGACTTTGATGTTCTACATAATACATCTCCATCTTCTGCCTTTCTCCACTTTCATATGTGGCATTATTTCTAGCATATGCTTGCCAATATCCTGTAAGTCCTGGCTGGACACTTAGAAGCTTTGCTGTATCTTTTCCATAAATTTTTATTTCTTTTTCAACTATAGGTCGTGGTCCAACTATTGATATATCTCCTTTTAAAATATTAATAAGCTGCGGAAGTTCATCTAAACTTGACTTTCTTAAGAAATTTCCCACCTTTGTTATTCTTGGGTCATTGTCTATCTTAAATTCTGTTCTATACTGTAATAACTGTTCAGGTGTCAATATTTTTTCAATATCTACATCAATATTTTTCATACTTCTAAACTTGTACACTCTTATCTTTTTACCATTTTTTCCAATTCTTACATGACCATAGAATGGACTACCTCCATCTTCTGCTATTACACATATCATTAAAATCAAAAATATTGGTGATAAAACAACAAGTGCTATCCCTGAAAGCACAATATCAAATACCCTTTTTATCACAAGGTATATAATTCTTCCAAACGAACTCTTAACCGTATATGTACTCTTGTCATATTGATATGGCTTTTTATTGTCAAGTATTTCTTGAATTGTGTTTACTTGCTCATCTAATTGCCATTTTTCTATTACACGTTTAGGGTGATATACAACCATTCTTCCAATTGCCATAACAAATCTTTTTATATCACCAGCTATATTTTTTTCATAAGACATATCATAACTTTCAGATGTTACTGCAAGCTCTACATCTTCTTTTCTATAACTCCACTCTCCAATAATTCCTGGCTTTATAGCAAGTTTTCTCTTTTGCTGTGGTATGTAATTCATATATTCTACAATTGATGGTGCTTTAGGACCTATAAGACCTATATCTCCATATAATAGATTGTAAGCTCCTGGTAATTTGTCTAAGTGAAGTTTAAATAATATTTTCCCAGTTATCATAAATGGACTTTTTCCATTCTCAATACATTCCTTCGAATTCATTTTCAATATGCGGTATCTATACTGAAGATATCTACGTCCATTTCTTCCTACTCTTACATTAGAAACTATTACTTTTCCTGGTGACTCAATTAACATTCCTATACTTACAAATGGCAATACAACAACTGTCAAGCAACACCCTATTAATCCTACTATTACTTCTATAAGTCTTCTTAATATCACCTGATAAAACATCATATTTTCAGTTGACATATAACTTACAGTCGCAAATTCTCCTAATTTCCTAAATTGTTTATATCCATCACACAATTCATATTCTGGAAGTCGTATATGTACATTTTTGCCTATACTCTGCAATTTTGTAATTATATCTGCACATTTATCACTTTCATTTTCTGTCAATGATACAAGAACAGAATCGACTTCTTTTTTTTGTATAATTTCAATGTATGTATCTTTGTTAGCAATAACATCTATTCCAGAGTAATCTTCTCCAACTTTATTACAATCCAATAAAACTATCCCTACAATTTTTATAATTCCATTGTTTTTCTCTTTAATTCCATCTATTACATTTTCTATGTCTTTGGAATTACTGATTATTACTATCTTTTCTTGATACTTATCATTTCTATAAGATATATGTAATACTCTTTTTAAAATTGTCCTTCCAATAAACATTAATGGAAATGATATACACATAAATATGAACATCATTGACCTTGAATAATCAGCGCTATTTTTTAAAAAGAACAAACACACCATCACAAGTACTGACACATATACTATTGTTTTGAAAGACTCTATAACTTCTTGAGTAATATTTCTGTTAATAAAATCTATATTCTTTAAAAAAACAGTATTAATAATGATGTATATGATAGCTATAAGTAAGAATAATATTATATAATCACTTCTATATATATTTATTTCATTTTCTATCCAATTAAACTTGATTAAATATGCTAAACCAAAAGATATTATTAATGAAATTGCATCTACTATATACATAAAATATACTGCCATCTTTTTACGAACATTCATTTTTCATTTTCCCTCATCTGCAACCTTTTATTAACATCAACTCAACATTGTCTTTGCACTGATATAGACTAATAAAACCTGATAGATATTAGTTAATTATCAGACATATTATATCTGTAACAAACACAATACCATTTTGTGCTCTTTATCTTGTTTGGTTCACTTTCCATTTTCCTCTTTTTAATATCTACTTTAATATTAAACACTTATCATCTCTTTCTAAGCAATATTTAATATTTTCATAGTACTTTATTAATATTTTTTAATGCTATGAAATTATAACATAATAATAATGCCAATAAAAGACAATCTTTGTATGTCATTTAATATAATGAATATAGTCTTTCAAGGCTACATTTGTATATTATATATCCTAATTGCATTATACGCAATCAAAATTTTGCATAAAATTACATTTTTCTCATATTATTTTTTGTACTTTTATACTACGTTTAATTATTTCGGCTGTAAAAATATATTTCTTAACTTATAAAACGCAAAAAAAGGAAGATAGACATATATCTTCCTTCTTGACACATTATCTTATAAGTTGTTTAGCTTTGTATTAAAATCTATACCATAACAATAATCTATATCTTTTAATACACTCCCTTTAAACATGGTCTTAAGCCTTTTTATATTCTCAAAATTCTTATCTATTGTCATATTGATAGCCATTTGTAATGGTAATATATCTTTTATATCTGTTCCATTTTCAAGTAATTCTTTTATGATTTTAACTTCCCTATCCCTAACAACTCTTTTATCTTCTTCCTTACATTTGTTCACAGCACTTTCTATTCTTGAGTGAAATACTCCTCCATATATCTCTTTATTACTGTCTAACATATATATTAATTTAGCTTGTTGCATTAATTTCATATAATTGTCATTTCTTATACTTTCTTCTGTCGAAATATCCTCGTATAAATATTGCCACAATGCCACACAATCATACATTTCTTTCATATTTTTAAATTGAATTTCAGTCAACATACATGCTTCTTTTTCACTAATATTAAATATATTTATTAACAGTTTTTCTATAGATTTCATTTCTATTAAGCCACTTGACTTTTTTGATAATATTTTTTCAATAAATATAACTCTTTTTACTAATTCATCAAAATTATTATTTTGAATTAATTTATCTAAATCAAAAAATTCTTCACTAAATATTACTTGTATATCTTGTTTATTACATATTATACTATCACATTTATTTATAATTTCTTTTATTGTATTGTGTACTTTTTGCTTATCTTTTAAACTTAAATTATATATAGTAGAAATACTCTCAAGAAATTCATAATCATCTCTTAAATGATTTTTATAACTTAATGTATTTTCATAAGTCATATGTTGTAATGCACCCCTAGCAAAAATATGTATCATATTATCAGATGTAATTTTTTGACCTTTGCATATATTTTCCTTATATTCCTTTATAACTCTATTATTATTATATAATTTATTGAATAAATAATTATTTAATTCATCACTATTTTCAAATGTATTCAATACTTGTTGTGATTTCTTTAACAACACTCTATCCAGCATCTTCATTATGCTATCATATTTAATCTTTCCATTATTTGCACTATTAGCTGTAACTAGCAAATTTGCTAGATTATTTATTGTATCATATCCAAAATTAAAATTGTATTTTTTAAATATTCTAAGTTTTAAATTCATACATAATAAGATATCATTTATTTCTTTATAATAATCTTTTAAGTCACATAATTTCTTATATTCTTTTGTAAGATGTTTAGTTCCGCTACTTACAACCATCATTTTTACATGTTCTTTATAAAATTTTGCTGTTGACTCAAATCCATAATATTTTATTAAATTATTTGATATATTCAAATTTTCTATCTTTATTCGTGTTTTCTCTCTGTTATTTTTTATAATACAATTCCTATCTAACTCATTAATATTATTAAGTAATGTGATACTATCATATATTTTTTCTCTTATTCCATTACAATCCCAATCTCCATTTTTAAATTCTATCAAATACCATGTACTTTTTTCGTTATCCCCTTTTATGTATAGTGCATCAGTACTTCCTATGCACTCATTTGTTCTAAATATATCTCTTTCTTTCATAGTAGCATTGTATGATGCAGCTATATTATCAAAATCAATTGCTTTTTCTTGTGATGTAACAACATATTCATGTACATTTAATGGATATACGGCTTTTTCAAGTATAGAAGTATCTATCAATCCAGCTTCTACAAATCTTTCTGCCACCCATTTATCTTTAAGATGTATATCATTATTATTACTATCGTCAACAGATAAATTCATAAATGTTGAGACTAGATATTTTTCAACATTATCAGATAAATCTAAATTTTCAATTACACTACTACTCATTTGTTAATTTCCTCATTTAACTTATAACCCCATATCATTCATCATACTTAATAATGGCATCATCATTTTACTGTATATCTCTTCCATATTTTCATCAACACATTCTATTACAGCATCCCCCTCATCATTGTGTGCATAATAATAATGGCATTTTTCAAATATATTATATTCTTCTGATGCTTTTTCAATAGCTTTTAAAAAGAATGGACTATGTGTTGTTATTACTATATGAAGATTCAATTTTTTTTGAAGAAGTACTATATATCTTGCATATGCAGCTTGCCACTCAGGATGAAGATTAATTTCTGGTTCATCTAGTATAAGAACTGACTTTTCTTTAAGCACTCGATAATGTAATATACATTGCAGTAATGATATTGCTTTTAATCCAGTTGATAAGTTATTAAGTTTAAATGTTTCAATATAATCATTGTCATTAAAAAAAGTTCCCTCATTTGTTTTAAATTCTAGGCTTCCGCCCATTAAATTTACCATTTCTTCATTTATATCTTTTATTATCGCATCCATTTTTTGCATCTCTGCGTTAGATTCCATGCTGTCTATACTTTTAATATCTTTTTTGTAGCCTCCATAATATCCATAATATCTCCCAAATCTAGGAAATAACTCCATAGCATAATCCATTTTTACTCCATAAGGAGATAATTTTTCTTCTATAAATTGTTTCTGTCTTAATGGACTTTGATATTGTTCTATAAATGCAAAATTATCTAATGTTTCAGGTGTTTTTATATATATTGCTTTTGTATCAACTTTAAAATTCTGATTAACTAATTTTACATCGTCATTTTCTATAAATACTTCATTAACACTTTTAATATCTAATGATTGTACTTCTATACTCACTTTTGACTTTATTATAGATTGTTTATCACCATTTTTTTTATGTCGTTTTGAAATCTGCTCACCGAATACATTAAGAAATACATTTTTTATTCCTACTTTTTCAGCATATTCAGAATTATAATCAAGCATTACATCAGAAATATTTAAAACAGCCTCATTAAGCCAATTTTGTACTTTTTCATTTTCAAATTGTTCTTGTATATCATATAATTCCAAATGTTTTATACAATAATTCTCTAATATCATTCTTATTTCTTCAGTTTTTTTACTTTCTGCCAAATTTCTTATATATATTGTTTGTAAATTATGTGAAGATGTAGTTTTTCTTCTTTTTACATTAGCAAGATTTTTACATATAAAATCAAGATTATCTCCCCACTTTTTTAGTATATCTTCTGCATCTCTTGGTTTCCAATCATTTACAAACTCTTCAAGGCTATAAAATGCTTCAAACATAGCAAATAATGCCTTCCCCACTGTACTTTTTCCCGTATTATTACTTCCTGCTATTATTGTAATTCCATCAATGTTTATATCCGTCTTTTTAATTCTTGCTATATTTTCTATATGAAGCTTCATAATTCCTCCAATATTTAATATATATTATAATTATTACACATTTTGTCAAATATATAAACCGTTTTATTTATATATTTTTCAAAAAAGCTATGCGAAACTCACTTCACTCTGCAAATTTCTCAAGTTATCACCACATTAGCTAAAATCTAGTACAAGCACTAACTATATTTTGCTATTTATATAAATAGAAATAGCCCTCCCATATCATCAAAAATATAGGAGAGCCACTATCTATTACATTTTATTCAATTAAAATAAATTAGTTATTAAGCCACAAGTCCATATCAACTCTTTCACTTGGTACACCCTTTACTGAGCCATCACTTGTGTATTGCCACATTTTGCAGCCTTTTATTGGGCATTCTTTGTAATCGCCCCATGCAGCAAGCCATCTATATCCTGAAAGTTCACTCATGTAAAGTACATTGTTATAATAATTAACATTCATATATATACCAGCTCTATAACCTTCGTCTGTAAGAGCATTAAGTACTATTTTTGTGTAATCAGTAAGTCTTCTTCTGCCATCTTCTGAATATGGGTCAAGACCATGATTTTGATAATATCCTGAACCATTATCATAAGTTACATTTTCAACATCAAGGTATACTCCAAGCATTGGATTTCTGCCTTTAATCATTCTAAGAAGATGTGAAGCTTCACTCTTAGCCTGTTCTTCACTTACGGCATAAGAGAAAAGGTAAACTCCATAAGGAATTCCAACTCTTTCACATTCGTCCATATTGCGAATTGCAAGTCGGTCATCTTGAGATGTATCATCATCACCGAAACCAATTCTTATTATTGCAAACTTAATCTCACCTGTTGCTTTGACTACATCCCAATCAATATTTCCTTGATAAGAAGATACGTCCATACCTACAGCCTGTTCAAGTTCACCATCTGAATTGTAGTAATATAAATTTCCATCGGCTTCTTCAACCCAGCCTGTTTTTATTTCATCTTTTTTAACTGTTGCATAACCATTTACAACGGTATATAAAGTTCCATCTTCATCGAGGTATTCTTCATTAGCTGAAAAATCTACTGTTCCACCACTAAGTATCCATTTTCCATACTTGTTTTCTGCAAGTCCTTCGTATAACCAATCAATAGCACCATTTTTCATGTACCACCAGCCATACTTATTTTCTGCCATGCCTGTATATGTACGGTCAAGGTATCCTTTTGTTATGTACCACCAACCATATTCATTTTCTGCCATACCTGTATACCAAGTATCAACATATCCATCTGTGATATATACCCAGTCCCACGGACCGCATATCATACCGTTGTAACTAAAGTCAACTGTTCCATTACTAATGCACCATTTTCCATACTTATTTTCTGCCATGCCTTCGTAATTCCAATCAACAGTTCCATTTGTAAGATACCACCAGCCATATTCATTTTCTGCCATGCCTGTAAACTCAAAGTCAACTGTTCCATTTTTTATGTACCACCAGCCATACTCATTTTCTGCCATGCCTGTATATTCTATATCTATCTTATTATCACTTGTATAATAATGCCACACTCCTGCTTTATCAAGTCGTAAGCTAAAGCGTTCATCTGCTTTTACATTACTAATATTGCCTAATATGATAAATATCATAGAAAGTAATATCATACCACACAATGCAACACTTCTTTTTAATATGTTTTTCAACCACTCTTCCTCCATTTTTCTTTTTTGTTTTATAAAATCAAACAAAATATAAAACTTTTATAAGTATACACAGAATATACTCTATTGTCAAATACCTTTTGAATATAAAAAGCATAACATTAAAATGAACCGACTACCAAAGATTAGACCCAAAGTCTAAATTGGTATGTCGGTTCAATAAATATAAGATTTAATATATCAAATCTTATTTAATATTATTCTTTACAGTGTTAGCTGATGTTGATGAATCAAGAACACTAAAATCATAATTTCCTTTAATATTATTATACATTACAGTATTACCGCTACAGCTTCCTGTCTCAGAATTTAAGTCAATATTTATAGCTGCATCATGGCTTCCGTATATTGTATTATTTATAACTAAATTACCATTACTTCCTGTTCCGTCAATATTATCTCCATCTACTGCATCAACCTTCTGTGCACGAATTAAAATACCTGCTGTTTCATCATTTCTCTGATTATCAACATTAAATGTATTTACAGAGTTATCATAACAAGTATTATTAACAACAATATTTCCAAGTGCTGTTCTTACAAGCTTGATACCTGAAGCACCATTATTATGTACTTTATTATTATCAATTATGTTATAGATACCATTATCAACTGATACACCAGGAAGTCCACCTATCTTAGAGCAGTATGAAACTTCATTTTCAGCAAAGTATGTTCCTATACAACCACCGTCAAGACATATTCCTTCTAAGTATGAATTAGATAATGAATTACCCTTTATGTATGTACCATATGTTCCAATAAAGTAAATTGCACAACCTGTTGTAACTGTATCAATCTTGTTATCTGTAACTACTATATCGTGAGGACCTGTTGTTTCTTGGTCTACTCTTATTGGGTCTTTTTCAAAACAACTTACAAGCACACCTGCTTTACCTGCTACGTTAGTAATTGTATTACCACTAATTACGATATTTGACTGATTACCTGTAACAGATATTCCGTCACCACCAGTTGCATTAATAACATTATTAATAACCTTTACATTCTTAGAAACTGCATTACTTGAAATACATATTCCATGTGAATCACTTCCTGCGTTGAACTTATTGTTTTCAATTACAACATTAGAAGCACCTTCTAATACTACTGCATATTGGCTATATCTTATATTAGTTGTAAGATTACAAACACCTGCATTATTAGACACTTCAAACTTTCCTGTTTGTGTGTTATATGTATGGAATATAATTCCTGTAGTAGGAACTGCTGAACCACTCTTAAGGTTAAGTGCATGTCCATTACCATCAAGCATTGTGTCTGCTGGTATCATAACTGTTCCAGGATGTTCATCTGTTCCTGAATTATATACTGATATATCCTGTCCAAGTTTAACTGTTTTACCTTTGTTCTTTAATAAGAACTCATTAAGCTCATTAACATCTGTTCCATTAAATGTAACTGTCTGTGAAGGAGCATTACCTGTTGCTTTATCAACTTCTGCTTCTACTGCTGCCATCTTTGCTTCAGGGTTCATAAAATCGTCTTTTGATAAACCAAGCATCTTTAAACGTGTTATTATCTGAACATTGTCAACATCAAAGGCATGGTCAAGTACTGATGTATCATATTTCTTTGAATAATCTGTTGAATTATTCTTTGATACTGATACTGCTACTGCACTATCTGACATACCGTTACTTGTCCAGTAACGTCCATCAGATACAGAACATATTGTATATCCGTTGCCTGAATTTTTGATAACCCACTTATATTCAGAACGGTTATAATCGCTGCCATTACCATTAGCACCTATATATGAAGCCTTAGCTGTATCATATAATGTATAAATTCCGTTACCAATGTATCCTGTGCGTACTGTTCTGCCATCTATTGTATACAATGCTGTTTCAAGTGTCTTTTCATTATTTTCTTTTTGTGTAAGAACGAACTTTTCACTTACTACATCTGAACCAGTCTTTTGAATAAGTGCTGAATTAATTGTAGGTGCTGCAAGATATTTATTTGATAATACAGATACAAAACTATATGTTCCATCTGTATTCTTCTGGATATACCATCTCTGGTCATCACAACCTGTATTAAATAACTGCTTTACACCTGTATCACTTGTTAATGAACCGTTGTTGTCTATATATCTTTCAGAATTTACATTCTCTATTGTATATATACCTTCTGTGGCATTAACACAAGTAATATAAAAATCTTGATTACTGTCTGATGATACATTGTTAAGCACTAATGCTGCATTATCCTTCATTGAATAATTTTCTACACCTACTGCATAACTTGTATTTTCATTAGACCTTATTGAATATACACCATCTGCTAAAGTATTAGTATATGGTTTAACAAAATGGAACTTCTGTTCATTAGAACCATTTGCACTAGCACAAGCTACGTTAGCTTTATTATATACTCCACCAATGCTTGTAAGAAGGAACTGTTCATCATCACCTCTTACAGCCTTAATTGTATATACGCCTGTTTCTGTTTCACTTATGCTCCAGCTCTTTCCACCAAATACGCTATCAGGTGTAAGCTGTATATTGTCATTGTTATATCCAAAATTAGTTGTATTAAGAAGCCAGTTAATATTATTATCATCAAAATAAGCCATAGACATTAATAAATAATTACCATTGCTTTCTAATACTCTAAATTTCTGATAGTTGCTTCCTGTTAATGGCTGCATACAGATATTATATCCACCTTCTGCTGTCTTATCAGGAGATACAGTAAGTGCGTAATTATTATCTAAACTTGTTATATAATATACATTATCACCTGTTAAATTTCCTGATATAGCATTGCCTGGTACAAATTCTGTTTCAGAATTATTATCTTTAACTGGTACTGCATGACCACCTGTTACTGTATAAGATATTCCATTTTCTTTATATGTACCGTTGTAACCAAAGTCAATATGTCCATCTTTATAATACCAATAACCATATTCATTATAACCAAGACCAGTATAACCAAAATCAATATGACCTTTCTTATAATACCACCAATCATATTCATTACATGCCATTCCTGTATAATTCCAGTCTAATGTACCGTTTGTATAGTACCACCAGTCATACTCATTGCAAGCCATTCCTGTATAATTCCAGTCTAATGTACCGTTTGTATAATACCACCAGCCATTTTCATTGCAAGCCATTCCTGTATAATTCCAGTCAATTGTACCATTTGTATAATACCACCAACCATTTTCATTGTATGCCATTCCTGTATAGCCTAAATCAAGTATACCATTTGTGAAATACCACCAATTATACTCATTGCAAGCCATTCCTGTATAACCCAAATCAATAGCACCATTTCTGATATACCACCAGCCATATTCATTACATGCCATTCCTGTGTAATTCCAGTCTAACATGCCGTTACTGAAATAAAACCAGCCGTTTTCATTACAAGCCATTCCTGTATAGCCGAAATCAAGTGCACCATTTCTGATGTACCACCAGCCATATTCATTGCATGCCATTCCTGTGTAACCCCAGTCTAACATGCCGTTGCTGAAATAAAACCAACCGTTTTCATTGCAAGCCATTCCTGTATAACCGAAATCAAGTACACCATTTGTCATATACCACCAGCCATACTCGTTGCATGCCATTCCTGTATAATTCCAGTCAAGCTTACCATTACTTACATAAAACCAACCATTTTCGTTGCTTGCCATTCCTGTGTAGTTCCAATCTACTGCATCGCCAACGTAATAATACCATGTACCAGTATTATCCATTGCAAGATATCCCTGTTGTGCGGCTGAAACATTGTCAGTATTTAATGCAAAACAGCATACCAAAGTCAACAATAAAATTGTAACTACTGATGTCAATTTTTTCTTCATTGAACTTTCCTCCTTATTTTATTTTTATATAATTTTTATAATTATATCACATATAAATCTTACCGTCAAAATTTATTAATAAAAAGGAAGCATACATTTTACTGCATAATATAACTCTGGATTATTTGTCTTAAGGTCGAAATATCTTCCATCTATAAATATATTCCAGCAGTTTAAAATTACACATGCACATACACCTATTGCGATTATTGCATAAAAGCAATCTTTTATCCCTTTTGATGTACCTAATAATTTTTCTTCTACTGCAACAATAACAATAACTGTTGTTATTGCAAACATCCATGAAAAATCACTAAGATATCTTTGTGTTATTCCTGACATTTGTATATCTAAAAGCATTATTATCAAGCCTAATACACTTGGGAGTAATGCCATTAAAAATGTCTTTTTCTCTTGAAGTCCTTTTCTTAACTTGAAAACTAATACATTTAATACAAAAAGAGTATTATATGCAAGTATTCCGCCCATGAAAGGTTCATAACTCGTTCTTCCTAAGTAATCATTTGCCTGACTGCAAAGATTTAAAAAAGGATATGCTGCTGACACATTAAGCGGTTCAAATACATATGTAAATATTCCTAATGGGAAACGTGCCCATACCCAACCTCTGTGTGTCATATCATTTCCTGTAAGATTATAATTAGCTCCAAAATCAAATGGTGAATGGAAACGTGCTGCATTGTATGCCATCATAGCAACTCCTACTATAATAAAAGGAAGCATTACAAGCACTGTATTTAATATTCCCTTTTTGGAGAAGAATAATCTTTCTTTTATTGTTTCATTCCAGAATATTGGTACTGCAAGAATGAATATAAGTACTAACTGAGGACGACAACCAATTATTAAAGCTATTGATACTGAACCGGCTACCATCTTCCATCTTATCAAACTTCCTGTATTGCATGAAGACAACCACATTCCCAATCCAAAAAGTCCAAACATAAGACTAGTTATTATTGGAATTGAATATACCAAGCCTAAATATATAAGATATACTATTGAACTACTGAAGCATAAAAATATTCCTGATAAAAGATATGCTCCTAATGAAGCTTTATCAAAATATTTTTTATACAACTGGTATATAAAATAAAAACATACAATGCAATATATTATTGTGCAAAATATTGCCAAATCCCATGTCTTTAAATCATTCCCCGTAATAAGTTTATATGGGACATAAAAAAGTACTGCTGGAATAACTCCAAAATAGCAATAATACTTTCCTTCAAAATACGCATAATCCCAATCAAATGTTTCATTTGCTGCATTTACAGTATCTTCTCTCTTTACTGGGTCATATGGATTATCTATAGTTGCCAGTGAAGCAGGTGGTGTTCTTTGTAACTCTAACTGTCCTGCTATTATGGCATCTGCTAAATCTACATATTCCTCATTTGCAGGCCACCAGTTTTTTGTTGAATTAGCAATTGTTGTATCTGGATTTATTACATTTCCTATAAAAATACACATTAAACTTATAACTATAAGACAACCTGTTGTTAATATGTATTTTATTCTTCCTGCTTCAAAAAGTTTTATATTATATAATTCACTTTTAGGTCTGAAAGCAATAATAAACATACCTAACAAAAGCATTACCGCCATTCTTAAGAAGCTGAAATTAAATGGAACTGTCTTATTAAATTCAATTGCTCCCACATTTATTACACTATTAGCATCTGTGAAAAAAATTGCTAAATCATCGGTATTACCACTCAAATGCACATCAAAATAATTAGTAAGTAATGTGTTATCTGCTATGGTTGTCGCACCTCTATCTGCAAGATTATAGCTTGCAGCATCTGATGAATATAAATGTACATTTATTATAGGTGCAGTATTACTTATAGCATCCATATATATGTTATCTATATGAAAATCCATATTCTGCATACGAATAAAAGAGGAGGCAGTATCATTTACATGGATACCATCTTCATCTATGGACAATCCCGGTCCATATTCAGTAATATAATCACTAGCATCTATTGTTTCATACCCAAGTGAAAACCAATGCTTGTAATTAAATAATGTACATTCTAATATAAAAACTCCTAAAAAAAGATATACAGCAATATGCAGCTTTTTATTTGATTTAAGCTGATTAATTATCTCTTTCATCTTTTTTTAACCCTCTTTTTAAATTCTCTACCATTACGAGCTTGTATTCAAAATCTCTTTTATTTTCACTTAATTGATTAGAAAGAATTACTCCTGCTATAAACATAAGCAATGCTGCCAAAAGTCCAAACATTCCCACTATAAGAGTTGGAAAACGTGGAACAAGACCTGTCATTACAAACTCATTAAAAACTGGTATTAACAAAATTCCACTTATAATTGCAAGAATTATTGCTATTGTATTAAAAAATGCAAATGGATGATAATTCTTGTACAATCTTATTATTGTACGAATTACCTTAAAGCCATCAGAATATGTATTTAATTTTGATGAACTTCCCTCTGGTCTGTCACGATAATCTATAATTACATTGTCTACCTGCATATTTTTTTCAACTGCATGTATACTCATTTCTGTTTCTATTTCAAAGCCCTTAGATAAGACTGGAAATGTCTTGACAAATTGGAAACTAAATGCTCTATATCCTGTCATTATATCTTTAATATTACACTTAAAAAATGTATTAATTGATGCTCTTACAAGCGAATTTCCAAAGTTATGAAATGGTCTTTTATTTTCTGTAAAATATGTAGACGATAAACGGTCCCCTACAACCATATCTGCATTTTCTTCTAGTACCTTTTTTGCCATCTCTGGTGCAAATTCCGCTGGATAAGTATCATCACCATCTACCATTATATAACACTCTGCATCTATCTCACGAAACATTCTACGGATAACATTTCCTTTTCCCTGCTGGTACTCTCTTTTTACAACTGCTCCACATTGCCTTGCAATAGAAGCTGTATCATCTGTTGAATTATTATCATAAACATATATTACTGCTTCAGGTAATGCTTTTTTAAAGTCAGTTATAACTTTTTTAATTGTAACTGCTTCGTTATAACATGGTATTAAAACCGCAATTTTATCCATTAATATGTACTCCTTATATTTTAAATATCATAAATTATTAGTTACTTTGTCTTTTCTTTATTAATTTCATAAACATATTCATAAACATAACTACTACCGTAACAAAAATCATTCTAAAAATAAACTGTGTTATTCTTCTGTCCTGAAAACCTGCAAGCGTAACAACTTTATCCCACGGAATTAATACAAGCTCAATATAATGTACGCAGAGAATTTTTAATGTGTTTTTTCCATACCAACACAATATTGTTGATATATATTTTATTTTCTCAATAAAACACGATAGTTTCATTAATATCAAGGTTGCTGCTATTGCACCCGGAACTGAAAGGTAGCTTGGAAGGAACCTTATTACCATGTTAATTCCTCCCAACTTTGAATCTTCTAGCCATATTAATACAAACAATATATACACATACCACGGTATCTTTTTAGCTTCCCATATTCTGACTTTTCTAAAAAGATAACCTACATATATAAATATTATTGCAAATCCGCCAATATCAATATTTGTTGGTATCCATATATATTGACCTATAATACATGAAATAAGTGATATTGTAATTACAAGGCATGCTCTTTTCCATTCTTCCCAGTCTTTTGTATACTTAAATACAAGCTGTATAATAAGATTGCTCCAAAAAAACGCCCATAAAAACCATATAGCACCAATCATCCATACAGTAAAAAACCATTTTCCACCATCAGAACCATATCCGAATAATGCACCTATTGCAGTATTAACTGTTAAAGTCTTTATCATTTCAGGTGTCCAATTTTGTAAATAAGCACTTATTGCTCTTGTTATAATCGCAATTACACTTGAAACATAAAATGGAATTAACAGTTTTTTAGCATTATTAACTGCAACAGCTTTTATATCTTTTTGTCTGAATAATATACCTGAGCATATAAAAAATACTGGCATATGAAACGCAAATATATAATCATTTAACTTTAAACCAATAAGCGTATGTCCAACGACTACTAATATTATTGCAATTCCTTTGGTTATATCAATCCAACCAATACGCTCTTTCATAATCTGTTTCTCCTAGTTTACATAATGATTTTCTATATCATTATCAACGTTATTATTAACTATACTATTAAACATATTACTCTTACATTCTATAGAAAAAATCTGACTTCCAAGTATTACATTGTCAAATATATCGTTACAATAACACTCCTCTGCCATGTAAATACCTGAATAATTACTTCCTGTTATAACATTTCTACATATTATATTTTCATAACTTGCAGTAAAATCAAGTCCCTTTACTGGTTGGTCAGGAGTACTTGCATAACCTATTTCAACACCAAAGAAATGGAAATCTCCGCTTCTTCCTACATTATTGTCTGATACTGTATTTTGCATTACTATATTTCTGTATGCAGAACGTACCATCTTTACTCCACTTCCGTAATTATGTGTAACATCATTATCAATTACAATGTTATAAGCTGCATTATCAATTGATATTCCAGGAAGCTTTGCTGGTGAAGAACCATCTTCAATTCTTCCAAACTGAGCAATGAAATCGCCTTCAAGGTCTGCATCACTTTGTCTTCTTCTTCCACCGTTTTCTTTTACAACATTGTCACTTACATAAGAACCAAATGTTCCGCTGTCAAGACACATTCCTTCTTTGTCATTTTGACGGATAGTATTTTCAAGCATAAAAAGATTATAACCACCATCTGAATATATACCTGATGAATTATTACCTTCTACTGTATTACGATATAATACAATATTATGTGGTGCTTCTGTTAAGTCATATAAATATTCATCTGTTGGTGGAACATCATATATAACATTATAGTCTGTTATTTCCATTGATGTAAGACATATTCCCGCATTAAGATTTCTTGTACCACCATTGTGTGAAACAACATTATCTCTTATCACACCTTCACTTATATCACCTTCAAGAAATACTGCTCCATTACCATTGTTTTCTATGTCATTATTCTTAATAATAAAGTTAGTATTTTCTCCCATCATTACAAGCCCTCTTTGATTAGAGCTAGATAATGTACAGTCTTGAACTGTAAAATAATGTGATTTTATGATATAAAGCGCATAATCATATCCACCAGTTGATAAATTAACATTATCAACTGTAAAGTTAGTACACTCATCAGCTTCAAAAGCTTTATTTAAAACAGTATCTCCAACTTCAAAATGAACATTTTTAGCATTAATTCCAATGTTAGATTTAAGCTGTACTGTTTCATCTAATACAATTCTTGAAGATGTTATTGTTATATAAGCATTGTCAACACTTTGAATAAATGCGTTAAGTTCTGAAGCTGTAGCTCCTGTAAATACAACTTGATTGTTATATAAATTTTGCTTTGTTACATCCTGCATAACTGTATTGAATAATATTTTCCAATTAAGCTCTGGTGTTTCATAATCATCTGGATTAACACCTATATTTTCCATTCTCTTTAATACTTTGATTTCGCCCATATATTTATCTGCATCATCAGAATTCATTCTTGTAAGCGATGGTAAGTTATTTGATGTAATAATGCTTTGACAATCTTCTTTTAAAATCTCTATCTCTGCATTTTGCGCATCATAGGACAAATTATTTATTATCTGCTCATATTTACTTTTAAGCTCATCATCATTATTATCTGCCTTAGCTTTTTTACTTTCATAAGTATTAACGACACTTGTTGTCTGACCATCTGGTGTATAATATTTTTGTGAGGTTATATTAAGTATCTTATCCCTTGCAATAAGTCCAATAACAAGTGCTAGATACAATACAGCTACAATAGCAACTATTCTATATTTCTTTTTCTTATTTTTGTTGTTATTCACTATAATCATCCATTCCGCCGTATACACAGCATTTAATAAATCTTATTTAATTACTTATCTAATTCCAAATACTTCTTCCAGAACTTTATGTTCTTTAACTTATCTCCATTCTTTTGGAAATCCTTCTTAGCTTTATCATACTTTAAGTCAATTTCAATATTTAAGCCAAGTACAAGGAAAAATGTAGTTATAAGCTCTTTCCAACTTCTCTCACATTCAAATGCCTTATTAGATGTTACATCATAATATACAACCTTTTTAGCTCTCCATACACTATAAGGTGTTGACTGTGCCATAGAAACTATTCTTGTACGTCCTGCTGGAAGTAAGTAGCCATTAAATGTTAATTTTCTTATCTTATCATGTCTAGGATTAATTCGCATTATTCTGCTATTCTGATACTTATTATAATGGAATGGCTCACTTATTTCTGACATTGGTACTGCCTTATAGCCTGCTGCCATTATCTCTTGATGAAGCTGTTCACCATCAGTATTAAGTAAGAACTTAGTACCTCTTAAGTAATCACTGACACCTCTTGTATGAAGATAGATATTCTTATATCTATATCTTTTTACTTCACCCTTCCACTGTTCCCATACAGCCTTCTTTAATTCCTTCTTGCCCCAGTTAGGGAAATGGAATGTATTATCAATAAGTCGGTTACGGATAATATAATACTCAAGGAATGAAGAATACTTATTTTCAAATGGTTCATGCCATACGCAAATACCATTCATAAGAATAAGGTTCTTCATATTTCTAAGACCATACTCTAAATCATCACCTCTAATAAAGATTGGAAGTGGAAGATTTTCTTCTGATACAACGCTCATTGGGAAACAGCAATACCACCAAGCATTAAACTCTGTGTATTCTTCTATTTCATTCATAAGACAATCCCAAGTAACGTTCATGTTTAAGTTGCCCTTATTAGATATAAGCTCACCTGCATTCCATGAAGCACCTGACTCAACCTGCATATTCTGCTTGTCATTTCTTAACATTGCACCACCAATGAAAGAATCTTCATATTCGTCTTTTAAAAGTGAAAGAATTGTATATGTCTTTTCTATAGACTCTGTATCAATAGTGATATCATCGTCCATAAGAAGTGCATGTGTAATTCCATACTTATTGTCATCTTTAAGAATTTCTATAAGACCTCTTGTAAAGCCACCTGCTCCACCAGTGTTCTTATTCTGTACAATGTGAATATGGTCTGAGCTTAACTTGTCTATATCAAGAGTCTTACCGTTATCAGATATAAATACTTCTAACTTATCACAAAGATTGCTTTCCTTATTAGAAAAAATATTTTTATTCAAAAGACTTATATTATTCTCAATAAATCTTTCTCTCTTGAATGTACAAATATCAATACCAATCTTTGGCTGTCTTAAACTTTCTGTAATAGTAGTATCTTCATAGTAACCACCGAAGAACTTGCTGCCATCTTTTAATGAATGGAGTTCAAAATATAACATTCCCTTATCAGCATTTTCAAATGATAATGAGCATTTAGTTCTCTTAGTAGCTTTAAATTCTTCTCTTGCAAGCTCCTTGCGGATTACTTCACCATGAAGAAATACTTTACTGCACAATGTCATAACAAAGTGTCCTTGAAGCTCTAATGTTACTGTTACATTATTAACTACAGTATATTTTTTCCATTTTTCAATTGAAAATCCATTAAAGTATGTGTCAAATGCTACACGTCCTTCTTTTTCAAATTCAAGTCCACCGTCACTTAACTCATGTAACTTATCATAATTAACATAGTTAAGATTAGCTTTTCTATGATTTTCATCTCTATCAATGTTAAAGTCCTCATCAATCATATTACTATGAAAATATAACTTTTCCTCTGTACACACGCCCTGTTTAGGCCAGATAATATTCTGAAGTTTCATCTGTATTCTTTCGCCAAAGAAATCATTGTAATAAACAATATTACAATTACTCTATATAGCTTTTCCTTTCTTAATTTTTTTATATATTAACAGCTGCAAAACCACATACCTTTAGGTGTGTGAATACACAGCGTTCGTTACCATTACCTTTGATTTTGGATATATTTTTCAATAATCTCTTGCGAAACTTGAATTAGTAATTAGTGGTTGTTTTTTTGAAAAATTACATAAACCATAAATACTCTACCAAATGGTAGGTGTTGCGTACTTTGTTGAACTATTACCATTCAACTGTTCCGACCTCAACTCGACAATGATATAAAGGCTTTTTAAGTACATATCACAAGGCTTTTCTTACTCTGACCTAACTTAAACATGTACGATAGAGCAACGGTCTGTTGCGTCAACCGAAGGTATCATGACCTAAATATCGTAGTTGCTATTTCTAACAACTTAGTCTGGTGAACTATTTAACAGAAGCCACAGACCTTTAAGGTCTGTGGTAGTTCACTTACATATTCTATATTAGGTGCGAATTGTAATCCCTCACACAAGCCTTTAAACATAGTCTTTATTCTTAAAAACTTTGCGGGGCTGTCTGACTTTAATATTCTTATAATAGTTCTAAAAAATACTACACAATAATTATACACATCACCAGCTCCCATAATACAAGCAGTTCTAAAATCATTACGGTAAGCATAAAAATATCTTTCTATTCTTGAAATGTCATCTCTTATTATATCACTACCATTGTTAGACTTCATTTTATGTGTAACAATACTTTTTTTAACTCTATAACAAGCATACTTTCTTGAAATACGAAGTGTATATTCTTTGTCATCTCCCCATATAAAATACTCTTTATATGGAAGTCCACATTCCTTTACGGCTTTACAATTAATGAATAATGACACAAAAGAAGCGCTCTTTATTGGAAGTATGCCCTCATTTAAAAGCTGATAGGAATTTTTAAACCTATCTCCTTCTAAATGTTGAACATTCATCTTACAATAACTTCCATCAATCCACAAAGCATCTGATGACAAATATCCAAACTCGCCATTAAGCTTTTCCTTTGCCACCATAAGCTCTGACAATGTGTTGTCTGTAACAATAGTATCATCGTCCATTATCCATACATAATCGTAATTCATACGCACAGCCAACTTAATACCGTTAAAGAAGCCGCCTGCACCACCAGTATTTTTTTTTAGCCTTTTATACATTACCTTATTACTTTGTGGTGTCTTTTTGTAAGCTTGTATAAAGTTTTTTACACACTGATTTGTTCCATCTGTACTAGCATTGTCAATTATAAGAATATCTACAGCTTGCCTTGCAAGTGCCATAAGGCACTCACTAAGCAATTCTTTTCTATTGCAAGTTACAACTACTGCAAGAACATTTTCACTATTCATAATATTAGTTAAGTTCCTTATCGCACATTTCAAGTGCTGCCATAATAACCTTATCCATATCGTAATACTTGTAACCACCAAGTCTTCCGCCAAATATAACCTTAGCCTCCTTGTCAGCTAATTCCTTATACTGCTGGTAAAGGTTATTGTTCTTATCGTTATTAACTGGATAGTAAGGTTCGTCACCCTTCTTCCATTCACTTGAGTATTCTCTTGAAATAATTGTTGTTGGCTGTTTGCCAAATTCAAAGTGCTTATGTTCAATAATTCTTGTGTATGGAACTTCTCTTTCTGTGTAATTAACTACTGCATTACCCTGGAAGTTTTCCATATCAAGTTCTTCTGTTTCAAATCTTACTGAACGATATTCAAGTACGCCGAGCTTGTAATCGTAGAACTGGTCAATCATACCTGTGTATACAATCTTGTCTGCCATTGCGTCAAATTCTTCTCTGTTGTCAAGATAGTTAGTATTAAGTCTTACTTCAATTCCGTCAAGCATTTTTTCTACTATCTTTGTATATCCGCCAATTGGAATACCCTGATATCTGTCATTGAAATAGTTGTTATCGTAGATAAATCTCAATGGCAATCTCTTGATAATAAATGAAGGAAGGTCTTTACAATCACGTCCCCACTGTTTTTCTGTATATCCCTTGATAAGCTTTTCATATACGTCCTTACCTACAAGTGAAAGTGCCTGTTCTTCAAGGTTCTTTGGCTCTGTAATATTAAGGTCAGCTATCTGTGAAGCAATAATATCCTTTGCTTCCTGTGGTGTTGCAATATTCCACATTTTGCTAAATGTGTTCATGTTGAATGGAAGATTGTATAATTCGTCCTTATATCTTGCAACTGGTGAGTTAATATAGTTATTAAATTCTGCAAACTGATTAACATATTCCCATATCTTCTTATCTGATGTATGGAAAATATGTGCACCGTACTTATGTACATTGATATCGTGAATATTCTCACAATAAATGTTACCTGCGATATGGTCTCTCTTGTCAATTACAAGACAAGTCTTTCCTTTCTTCTTTGCTTCATAAGCGAATACTGCTCCATAAAGACCTGCTCCAACTACTAAATAATCGTACTTCATTGTTATTTCTCCTCTTTAATTTATTATAATATATATGTTTAATAATCTAGTCTATCTTCCAACTATGCTCAAATGTACATGGACCAAATTCATTGTGAACATAATCTCGTACTGTTATCTGTATGATATTTCTTACATTGTCATACAGTTCTCCATCTTCTCCATTGATACCAACATCAAGATAATACTTTCCGGGAAGTAACATGAGTTGTTCTATTGAAAATATTACTTTTCCCTTTTTACTAAGAACTGGAAGCTCATCTCCCGGCTTTGTAAAACAGCTTCCATAACAGTACTGCCAATTATCTTTAACAAAGTCCATATTAAAATTAACTTTAGGTTTATCAAGCTGTGTTTCATAGCCAAGCTCTAGTGTAACCTTATCACCTGTACTAAATGTCTGGCATGGCTTTCCAGCTTTGTCATAAAGATTAACACTTGTAAACTTAACTTCATGTGTTCCATCACGTCTTGCCTCTGGGTGAACATTTTGTGTGAGTTCTAATATTGAACGACCTCTATCATCAACAAGTTTTTCCTTACTTTCTTGTGCAAGCCTTGCAATACGGTCGTCTTCCATAGAGTCAAGATAGTGCATACCTATTAGTTTAGGTTCTCCGTCTTCTAATATCTTTCCTTTTTCTATCCATATAAGTCTATCACATATTGAATAGAGCTGTTCCATAGAGTGAGATACTATTACAATTGTAGTTCCCTCCTCTTTAATCTCTTTAAGACGTTCAAAACATTTCTTTTGAAAACTTACATCACCTACGGCAAGTATCTCATCTATAAGAAGCACATCTGCATTAACATTGATTGCTACTGCAAATGCAAGTCGCATATACATACCTGATGAATATGTTCTTACTGGATTGTCAATATATTCTTCAAGCTCTGAAAATCTTATAATATCTTCAAGTCTTTCGTCTATTTCTTCTCTATCAAGACCAAATATTGTTGCATTAATATAAATGTTTTCTCTACCTGACATATCAGGGTGGAAACCTGCGCCAAGCTCTATAAGGCTTGATACACGACCATTGACTGTTACTTCACCAGCATTGGGCTTTAATATCTTAGTAAGCATTTTAAGTGTTGTACTCTTACCACAGCCATTTCTTCCAATAAGACCTACAGCCTGTCCTTTTGGAATATCAAAACTTATTCCATTAAGTATTTGTCTTTTCTCATACTTATTACGATTGGCAAATATTATACGCTCTTTAAGCATATTACCTTTATCCATATATACCTTAAAGTACTTTTCAACGTCTTTTACACGAATAGCGTAATCTACATTATTATTCATAAATTAAATCCTCTCGTCTTCATAAGCACAACATAACTGTCATCAATATATAATAACAGTAATTATAATTGTTGTTTATATAACTTATAACTCCTCTGCAAAATTATCATCTAATTTGGCAAATATTAACTCTCCTACTATTACCAGAATTATACCAAATACTAAGGCATATACTATATCATGCACTTCAGGTAAAACTTTCCAATATAATATATTGTGAAATGCTTCAATTATTGAAGTCATTGGATTGGCTTTAAAAATCCACTTAATATTTTCAGGAATGATACTCATTGAATACATAATAGGTGTTCCATAAATCCAAGCCATAAGAAGTACTGTTACAATATGTTCCAAATCTTTAAAGTACACTGTACCTGCCGAAACTATTAGTGTAAATCCTAATGATAAAAGGTATTCTAATCCCATTATTAATGGTAAAAATACTACAGCTTTTATACTTATTCCTACACCTGATATAAATAATACTGCAAATACTATGATAAAGCAAAACAGCATATTTACAAAATTAGATGTTACACAAGCAATAGGAAGCACTTCTCTAGGAAAGTATATCTTCTTTATCATATCACCTTGATATCTTATACAACCTGCTCCCTGTCTTAACGACATATCAAAGAAAAGCCAAGGTATCATACCAACAATCATATATACATAGAACTTATCTAAGTCATTTCTTACTATGACAGAAAACACTATTGTATATACCAACATTTGACATAGTGGGTTAATAAACGTCCATAAAAAACCTAATACAGAACCTTTGTACTTTCCCCTTAGGTCTCGCCTTACCAAACTTCCTATCATATCACTATAGGAAAATATGGATTTAACTCGTTCTTTCATTATATTATTATCCTTTCAATACATTTTACACATTTTAACGTAGTAAAGAAGTTATTTATAACTATCCTTACTACTTATAATATTATTGTGTAAATTATAACTATCTAAAATAAAGATAGCGCACTCCTTTTATAGTACCACAAGCCCTGTAAACGTGCAATAACAAAACTTAAGTGTTAAAAACATTTCTAATATTTCATGCTCTTTTCAATAATTGGCATATAATATTTAAAGAAACTTTTTTGTAATGGATGAACACCATCACCATTCAAGGTATCAGCTTTATACTCTTGATATGCTGTATTATAGTCACTGTCTTTATAAACATCAATTACATTTATTGAATATTTATTACATACAGTAATAATTGCATTATAATAATCTTCAAATGTCAAACCTAAGGCATTTACTTTTGAAGCATTTGTTTCATCTATTTTATGCACTATAAGGAAATAAATATCTGTATTTGCATGATTAGTCTGTATATATCTAAATGTCTTTTCTAATGCTCCAATAAATGTATATTGATTTAATGTATCATAATCTCCATCTGACAATTCGCCTAACATAACATTATCTTTAAAGTCATTCCAGCCGCCCTCTAATAATGCGTAATCATAATTTTTAACCATATCATTAAGCACCATTTGGCTTATACTTTCTCTATCAGGTACTATAGAAATTGTTGCTCCGCCTTTTGCACTTTTATATGTATTCATGCTATATCTGTCTGTAAGGATATCAACATAACTTACATCATCATTACCATATCCTTGTGCAATACTATCACCTGCACAGAATATTGACTTTTTATAAAGACTACTCTGCTTTATGCCATTTATAATATCATACTCTGCTTGTTCTACTGCATAACCTTCTGTAACTACATATTGTTTTTTATTATAAGTATAATATCCATAGTAATCTAACTGAACAATTCCACTTTTAACATACCAATTACCACTGTCATTAGTTACAATTCCCGTAAAGTCAAAAGCAACTTCTCCATCTTCAATATACCATAAGCCATATTCATTATTTGCAAATCCTGTATAATCTTCAATAACGTAGCCATTCTCTAAGTATTTCCACACATCATTATATAGTAACATTCCTGTATAGTCGCTGTTTACAATGCCATCTACAACATACCATTTTCCGAACTTATTTTGCGCAAGCCCTGTAAAGCCTTTGGCTTGCTTGCCATTTACAATATATATCTGTTCATCATCGTCAGATATGACTAACTCTGTATATGTTGTATCAACTTTTCCAGACTTTATATAATAATATGTATCATTTTGATTAAAAAGTCCCTTGTAACTTTTATTAACATATCCATCTTCTATATATAATATATCTTTATTATAATTCATTAAGCCTGTAAAATCACTTTCAACTTTACCGTTTTCAAGATATACTGTGTCATCTTTATCTTCTATAAAACCTGTATATGTTGTATTTACTTTTCCTTTCTCAACATATACCTTGTCATTGCTATCTTTTACAAGTCCTGTATACTTAGTATATACTTTTCCAGCATTTACATAATATTTATCACCACTATATTGTGCAACACCTGTGTAATCTTCTTGTAACCTTCCATCTTCCACATACAATAAATCACTATTATACTTTATAAGTCCAGTAAAATTATCTTGTACAAGACCACTCTTTACATACAACTTATCACCTTTATAACTTTGCACACCTGTATATGAAAAATCTATAACACCTTTCTTAACGTACCAAAGACCATATTCATTTTTAGCAATTCCATCGTAGTTAAAGTTGATTACTCCGTTTTCTACATACCACCAACCATAGTCGTTTTCTGCTAATCCCTTATAATTAAAATTAATTACTCCATTCTCTACATACCACCAACCGTAGTCATTTTCTGCTAGTCCTTGATAATCAAAATTAATTACTCCATTCTCTACATACCACCAACAATAGTCATTTAATGCTAGTCCCTTGTAAGAAAAATTAATTGTTCCATTTTCTACATACCACCAGCCGTAATCATTTAATGCTAGTCCCTTATAAGAAAAATTGATTGTTCCATTTTCTACATACCACCAGCCGTAGTCATTTTCTGCTAAACCCTTGTAAGAAAAATTGATTGTTCCATTTTCTACATACCACCAGCCATACTCATTTTCTGCTAAACCTTTGTAAGAAAAATTGATTGTTCCATTTTCTACATACCACCAGCCGTAGTCATTTTCTGCTAAACCCTTGTAAGAAAAATTGATTGTTCCATTTTCTACATACCACCAACCATAGTCGTTTTCTGCTAAACCTTTATACTCTGTATTAATTACTCCATTTTCTACATACCACCAGCCATACTCATTTAACGCAAGACCAGTATAATCTGTATCAACTTGATTGTCATCGCCATAATACTGCCACTCATTATTACTATTAAGTCTTAATTTATAATCTTCGGCATGTACATCTTGTATATTACCTTTAGCAATAACACAACCGCCTAAAGCTGTCGCAAATATTCCAGCTTTTATCATCTTTTGTACTGATTTCTTCTTGAAATGTTTCATTTTGTAAGCTACTCCTTATTTTTTGTAAAATATATAGTTAGTGATATCCACTTACCTTATAAATAATAGTAATTGTCATTATATCAAGGTTTTCAATTATATTTATAAGTTTTTTTATTTTACTCTTTTCATTTTTAAGATATGATTTTAATAAATATCGTCTTCTTAAGGTATTGACCTTTTTTATATTATAATCATTACTCTTTTCTAGTATGTCACACATACTAAAAAACGACTTTTCCATCGCATTGTACGAATTAGAGTAATTATCGTCATTTTCTATATGACAATATATTTTATCTTTTATTGTAGTAATATTGCAACCCTTATCAAGCATTAACAACCACAAATAACAGTCATCGCAACCATTTTGCTTAAGAATATTACATTTCCATTCTTCGGGAATAGCACTTCTTTTTACAAAGCACTGTCCCGGTGAAAATATCATGTCTGTGCCATATATATACACATCTTCTTTGCTAACAAGACTTTGTGCCATGCTTCTTTTATACAGCGGTGAATATTTTTTATCCCATCTTCTGTAGCCATTTGCAACTACTATATCTGCATTTGTTTGTGTGGCTTTTTCATACAACTTAATTAACGCCTTTTTTAAGATTAAATCATCTTGGTCAAGAAACATTACATAATCACCACTTGCAATATTAAGTCCATTTACACGAGTCTGATGTATTCCTGAATTAGTATGATTATTAATAAATATAACCGAAAAGCCTTTCATATAGTAATGTTCAACATTAATATACCCTTTGTTTATATTTTTTTGTTTTACTAAAATGCCACTCTTTTGTTTGTTATTAAATATATCCATATGCTTATCCATATTTATTTTTTTATCAGGGCTGTCATTAACAAGTATATATTCTACTGATATATCATTGAATTTTTTGCTTATAAACTGCATATAATTTGAATACATCATGCTTATAAGTCTATTAATATACTTTTGCCCTTTATATATTGGTGTAATCACGCTTATCTTCATAAGACCTCATTTCTACGAGCATTTTCCTGCTCATATACATTTTTCGCTGCATTACTTTCTGCTACAAATAAATTCATATACTCTGTCGCTATCGTTCTATAATCATATCGTTTTTTCATAATTGCACTAGCTTCATCAAGTTGTTTTTGTGTATACGGATTACTAAAATAATCAAGCATAGCATTCGCAAGTGCTTGTACATCATCTGCAGGTTCATAATATTTACACAAGCCCGCAGTAACTTCATAATTAGCAGAAACTTTTGACAACAATGTTGGAACTTTAAGTATCATAGCCTCCACCGCAGTCATTCCAAACCCTTCAAATAATGAAGGGTTTATATACAAATCACAATCTAATAATATTCTTCTTTTTTCTTTGCTATTGATAAAGCCTGTAAATATAACAACATCTTCAAGCTTATTATCAACAACGTATTGTTTTAAATACTCAACCCTCTTAGGCACATTTCCTACAAGGATAAGATTACACTGTATCTTATCCTTTATAAGTTCATATGCCTTAATAAGTGTTATTATATTCTTATGGTGAAATTGTAAGTTAATCGCCACAATATTTTTATTATATTTTCCCTTAAATTTTTCAGTGTCAGCTTCTAAAGTAGCTACCATTTCAGCTTGACTTTGTGCCAAATCTCCTTTAGCTTCTAATTTGTTATTAGATGTTTTATCTAACTGACTATTATTAGACTTATTAAACTGCACTATTTTAATAGGATTATATATTTGAACAATTTTGTCCTTGTACTCTGGAAAATACTTTTTCATTTCACTTTCATCATTGTTACTTATAGCTATAATCTTATCAGCATGTTTAAAATCCATATTATACATTAACTTGTATAACATATATTTATACCATGATATCTTTACATTTCCCATTACTCTGTGTGAAATTGCTTTTATATCATGCGGTATCACAACAGATGGCACTTTAAATTTTACAAGTCCATTATTACAACTTGCATGGAAAATCTCACTTATATTATATTCTTTTATAATTTTAGGGATTTGAAAGGTATTTACTTTAAGAATATTAACCATTCTCTCTAATTCGTTATTTTCATTTTTAGATGGTATGGTTATAATCTCTACTGTTGGCGCAATTCTTTTTATTATATCGTAAAGATAATCAAAGCATACAACACATACTTTTGATATGTCGCCATTATCATATATACCACTTAACAGATTAATCGCAAACTGGTCTTTACCACCTGCATGTTTTTTTGATAAATATATAAAATTTAATAATATCTTACCATTACTCTCCATATTCTTCTCCATCATCGTGTATTTTTAGTCATAATAATGCTTAAAATACACCCGATAAAATATTGCAAATGTATCCTTAAATACACTTACAATGTCACTCATTCCTATTCTTTTAGAATTACTATCTCTTACATATACTACATTTACTGGCATTTGTGCAATAGTATACCCTCTCCTATGGACTGCCACTAAAAGCTCTATATCATAAGCAAACCCTGATGTTCGTATAAGATGTGCTACTGGTTTTAATGCTTCCATTTTAAAGACCTTTAGCCCCGTCTGTGTATCTTTTACATTAAGATGAAATAATACCAAAAGCATTATATAATAACCCATACTTATAATTTTTCGTTTTAATGGATACTCAAGATTAGAGTCCTTATGAAACTTACAACCAATTACCACATCTTTATTCTCGTCTATCATTTTCTTAAGATATCCTTCAAGCTGAGCCGGATTAAGTTCCAAATCAGCATCAACAAATGCAATGTACTTACCACTAGCTTGTGATACCCCAGAAATTATTGCATTTCCTTTGCCTCTGTTCTTATCTGATGAGAGCAGCTTTACCCTGCTATCTTTAGCAACTGCTCTTTGCATTTCTTTCTTTGTATTATCACAACTTCCGTCATTAACAGCTATAATCTCTACATCTTTTACAAACTTCTCCACTATATCAAGTGTTGTCATTATGCTATTATATATGAGTTTCTCCTCATTATATGCAGGCATTATAATTGATAATCTTCCTTCAAGGTTCAACATCTGCACTCCATTATTAAGTATTAATTTATTATATTCTATATATATCACTATGCCACTTGTTAATTAATAATATACAGTACAATTGTACATCAGCAAGAAAATTCTGTCAAAAAAAACCATGTTCCAAGCTTATCTAACTGGAACATGGTGTATACATCATTATATAGATGCCGGCGACCGGACTTGAACCGGTATGAGTTTAACCTCGCAGGATTTTAAGTCCTGTGCGTCTGCCAATTCCGCCACGCCGGCGTTATGTATCTGTTATATATAATCTGTATTACAGCTATTATTCCAACAGAAACATCAATATACATATAGATTATAAGCTTTATACTTGTAAACCATATGTAATGGACGGAGAAGGATTCGAACCTTCGAAGGCATCGCCAGCAGATTTACAGTCTGTCCCCTTTGGCCACTCGGGAATCCGTCCATAGCGAATAACTTTAAGCTACTCACATTTAAAAATACTATCATATAAATAGCTATTTGGCAAGCTATTTTTTATATTTTTTAAAATTTTCTATTGTTATATTTTTAACATTCTTTTCAGTTGTCACATTTAACAATATTAAGCAAGTCCCCTACTTACTATTGCATAAAACAATAAGTCAAAGTATGAGGACTTGCTTATATTTAATATTTTTCAGCACTTATTTATAGCAGTATGTCATATTACCATTTGTGATTATAGTCTATCTGTCCGTTCACAAAATACCATTTTCCATAATCATTGTATGCCACACCTGTATAGCTTGTATCTAACTTTCCATTGTTAAAATACCACCAGCCATATTCATTTGATGCCATTCCGGTATAGTTGTAATCTATAAGTCCATTTTGTATGTATTTCCAGTCTTCTCCATCAAGCAACATTCCTGTATAGTTTTGGGCTATTCTTCCGTTAATATAATACCAGCTCCCATACTCATTTGTCGCTTTTCCTGTATATGACGTATCAAGTGTTCCGTTGCTAAAATACCACCAACCGTAATCATTAACTGCCATTCCGGTATAGTTGTAATCTATAAGTCCATTTTGTATGTACTTCCAGTCTTCTCCATCAAGCAACATTCCTGTATAGTTTTGGGCTATTCTTCCGTCAACATAATACCAGCTTCCATACTCATTTGTCGCTTTTCCTGTATATGATGTGTCAAGTCTTCCATTACTATAATACCACCAGCCATATTCATTTAACGCCATTCCTGTATAGCTTGTATCAAGTCTTCCATTGCTATAATACCACCAGCCGTATTCGTTCAACGCCATTCCTGTATAGCTTGTATTAAGCTCTCCATTGCTATAATACCACCAGCCATACTCATTGAATGCCATTCCTGTATAGTTATAATCTATAAAGCCATTGCTTACATACTTCCACTGGTCTTTATCAAGCAACATTCCTGTATAATCTTGTGCAATTCTTCCATTGATATAATACCAGCTTCCATACTCATTTGTCGCTTCGCCCGTATATGATGTATCAAGTCTTCCATTAGTGTAATACCACCAGCCATATTCATTTTCTGCCATTCCTGTATAGCTTGTATTAAGCTCTCCATTGCTAAAATACCACCAACCATACTCATTGAACGCCATTCCGGTATAATTATAATCTATACAACCTTCATTTACATATAACCATGTTGTTTTATCAAGCAACATTCCTGTATAACCTGTTGCTATTGTTCCATTGACATAATACCAACTGTTGCTGCCATCAGAAGCTATTCCTGTGTAACTTGTATCAAGTTTTCCATTAACAAAATAATACCAACCACTTTCATTATGAGCCATTCCAGTATATGTCATATCAAGATTTCCGTTGTTAAAATACCACCAGCCGTATTCATTTTCTGCCATTCCTGTATATGTGTAATCTATTTCATCATCCACATAATAACGCCATACATTATTTCCATCTAGCTTCATACCAGTGAACTTAACAACAATATCGTCATCCTTATTATTGTCATCACTTGTATTACTGTTGTTACCATTATTATTATCAGAACTATTTCCATCTGGAATTAAGCATACTGTATCAGGCATATCATCATATATAGGAATAATAAATCTTAACGCAGTTGACTGCTTAACCGTTTCACTGTACGCCTTACTTGCTGTTACTGACTCCTGTCTTGGTGCAAGTATAAATGTCATATATTGATGAGTATATGGTGTTATCATATCAAACTTTTCATAGTATAAAGTATTTTGACCTCTGTTAATATAATTAGCACCTAATATCTTAGCTCCACCAATTATTGACTTCATTCTTGTATTCCATGCTCTATATGTAGATGGGTCATTTTTTGAAGCATATATAAGACCATTCTCAACAGCGCTTATTGTACCACTCTTGTATGCTCCTTGATTATAATAATTAAATAAACCCTCATAGCCTGAATATGTTCCAGAGATACTAAGTCCTTGTCCGTTATTTCCTTGCTCTTGAATAATTCTTGTTGCAAGGTGATATGGGCTAACACCTGAAACCATACCTGCATACATAAGTCCAGAAGCATAAGTATATGTAACACCATCAAAAACAAGTTCATGTGACGAACCGTCCATAAATGTCCCTGCTATAACATTTTTTACTCCTTGCTCGTTTTGTAAGCTACTATTAAAAGCAAGGTCTTCAAACATAAATACATTAGTTGAATTAAGGAAGTTTCTTGGGTCTAGTGCATATTTTATAAGTGCTTCTGAAGCTTGAACCCAACCGCCACTGTCAAATACAGTGTACTCTCCTGTTTCACTATTATATGCTCCTTCTGCCTTAGACTTCCACGACTCCTTTGCATAGCCATAGACAAGACTTCTTCCTAAAGCATTTTGATTTTTTACTACTTCATTCCAGTCTATGTCTATATGCTCTGCTGTAAATATCCAACCCGGATACTGAGCATGAACTTGTCTTAAGCTTTCTTTATATGACTCAGGAAAACCTTGATTGCTTAACATTGCTTCAAAGTCTTCATCATAAACGTAATCGTTGTCATTTCCTGAATTATTGTCATCTGAGCTGTCACTACCTGAATTATTAGAATTATCATTACTTGAACTATTGTTATTATCTGACGAACTGTTTTCTTTGACAGTTACATAATCAGCAGACACATATCCATAAGTATATGTACCATTATAAGTAAATCCTATCTTATACCATTTAGCACTACCATTGTATACAGTATCCAACACGTCAAATGTATCACCTGTATACACTTTAGTTATTACATTAGATGTATTCTCTGTTGAAGTAGATGAGCGCACTCTAAGTCCACCTTCATCCACGCCTGTAACTGTTCCTGTATAAGTTGCAGCTTGTACAATATTTATTGAGTTACTATATATATACGGAACACCTACAACTGTTGATACAGATAATGCAGCAGTAAGACCTATTGTTTTTAATAAATAACTTATACCATTTCCCTTTTTTAATAGCTTTTTTTGTCTATTACAAGTACTATATTTGTTGCCTTTATAATATGTTATATTCTTAACACTTTTGTTTCTCAATTTTTTAATACCTCATTCTTTTAATTTGTACTAAAAATCTACTTACTTTTTCTCCAATAATCAAGTGTTTGCTGTAATGTCTGCTTAATATCTATTTCTGGCTTCCAACCTGTACACCCGTTTATCTTTGTAATGTCTGGTTCAATTATTGGAACATCTACAGGTCTTAACTTATTAGGGTCAACCTTTACTTCTATCTGCTTATCTGACATTGAAACTATCATGTCAAGAATTTCTTGTATTGCAAGTGCATGACCTGTACCTACGTTATAAGTTTCTCCACGTTTACCCTTTTGTACAAGAAGTGCATAAGCTTTAACAACATCTCTTACATCTGTAAAATCTCTTTTTGCACTTAAGTTTCCTACATACATAACAGGTTCTTTTTCACCTTTTTCTATATCTGCAACCTGCTTGCAAAAATCAGCTACAACAAACATAGGTGTCTGATTAGGGCCTATATGATTAAAAGCTCTTACCATCATAATATCCATATCATAAGCATCTGCATATACCTTGCCTAGCATATTCTGGCATGACTTTGTAGCCGCATATATATTTCCTGGTCTTACATTATTTTCTTCTGTAATAGGACACTCTCCCTGTCTTATATGACCATATTCTTCTCCTGAACCGATAAGAAGAACTCTTGCCTTTTTATCACAATCTCTTACTGCATCAAGGACATTTACACACCCCTTTACATTAACATCTATTGTAAGAGCTGGGTTCTTCCAAGAATAAGCAACAGATGACTGCGCTGCAAGATGGAATATATAATCTGGCTGTTCTTTGCTAAGAACTTCTCCAATCTGAGCTTTATCAAGTATATCAAGATTGACTACTTTTGCATTATCCATTTCAAGTGTTTCTTTTGCTGTTTTAGTTACCGTAACTTCCCACTTAAGGTCATTTACAAGATGGTTTACAAGGTATGGTCCTACGAAACCACCACCACCTATTATTAATGCTTTCATAAATTTTCCTTTCTTTAACTAAAGAGCCTAAATATCAACTCTTTAGTTATCATAATAAATAATTTATTTCTACTTATAAAGATACAACGGTCTGCTATTTTTATCAACTTTTGTAACAAATGGAATATATTTTCCTCTATCTGTTATATTACCCTCTCTTATTTCTGCGTACTTTACTTCATTACTAGCTGTATAAATATTAGTAAGCTGTGATTGGTACAATTCTTGCACAAAAGTTTCATTCTTTTCTGTCATAAGATATACATTATTGTGAGAAGCTCTCAACCTTTCTATCTGCTGCATATCATCTCCAGAAACAACAGGGTACACATCTGCACCAGTTATTAACTTAAGTGGCACTTTAAGAGTAAGTGACCACTCTTGTGACATTACTATTGCATCATCTTTTGTAAATGTATTAGACAAATCTTCAATAATCTCCCAAGATACAGAAGTCTGGTCTTGTTGTTTGGCAATAACAATATCATAAGGCTTGTACACTATGCCTACAAACAAAATGCCTATTGCAACCATAACACATCTTACAGCCTTTATGTCTAATAATTTGATTTTAAACAGAGAATTTAATATATATATTCCAACAATTAAAATTACAGGTATATGTATAATAATATATCTTGCATAATAGTAATAAAATGCTATATACGGAATAAACATTATTGAATACAAGAAAAACTCATATAAAAATAATGTTGTTATAACAAGAATATCTTTTTTAGTAGTTACTATCTTTGGATATATAAGAAGTATCACAAAAATAGCTGGAATTAAAAATACACCTGTTGACATTACATAGGCATATACAGAAGCATATTCAACAGAGCTATATTTCCTTAAAGCAACGTAAATCAATGCAAAACCTGCTATAATAAATACTCTTAAAATAATACCAAGAACTTTACCTGTCTTTTTAGAAAGCTTATTAGTAGCAACTTTGTCTAAACTATTTACTTTGTGCTTATCTATTACTCTTATCACTACATACAAAGCAATGCTCAATAATATAGCTGCTGCCGTTACAATTGTAATAGCAGTTACAAGATTATTGTTATTTATAACCTTTAATATATAAAGGTTCTTATAATTGCCATGTGTATAACCTGAGGTTACATTTAACATACACCTAAAACCTAAGTAATATCCTATAAGAATTACAACATCTGATATTATATATATCGGCTTTCTTGTCATTATATAAAGCATATAGTACACAACCACAAATACTGGCATAAGTACATATATTGACACATGGAAAAACGCATAAGTAATTACTGGTATAATAGACAACCACATATACTTAGGGTGTTTTCTATCTGTCAGAAAATATACATATTCTGTTATAAGCAGTATAAGAAATGTTTCTGAAAGTGTTGTCTTAAAAAGCCATAGTACAGGTGGTGAAAATGCTAATATTACAAGCCCTAATATCCTAAAAGACACTCTTACATTAAGATTTTTAAGTATTGTATACAATATACACAACACACAAAACATAAACAACGCACCCGTATACATCATATTAGACATTCCAAATATTGTACCAACAAGCGCAAGTATAGCACTATAAGCATGTATACCATGAAGTATTCCTGTAGTGTCATTAACCTCATACAAAGACTTAAATGCACTGTCAGTTGTTGTTCTATAATAACCTGTCAGTGTTTCATCTATATCTTTTAAATATTCTTGTTTTTCTTCATCTGTTGTAAGGTCATTGTATTCTTCAAATGTAAAATAATTGTCAAAGTAACCATTTACCATAGCAACAGCTCTTGTCTGATATACTCCTGCATCTTGAGCTACGCCTAAGTATCCATTTTTATTAATAAGAAATGGAATTGCAATTAAAAATATAACTACGGGATATATGCTATTACGATAATCAAACGAATATGTAATACATTTTTTAAATACAAATATTAAAACACATAAAAGTATTATCTGTATTACAATAACTGTTATAAGTGCTTTTATAATTGTAAATCTATTAAACATAAGATATATAGACGAAACAACAGCATATAACATTAAAAATGATACTACTGCCTGCACTATAATGGTCAATACATCTGCTTTTTTATAAAGACACGATACTATTCCAAATGCTAGTAATAAAGCTATAATTGCACATATAATAACTATCATTGTTCACTACCCCCTGCAACAAGCTTATCAATTCTGTACATGCACATATTAATATCCTTATTAACGACACTGTACTTTGGATATACATCTAAATTATACTGTGAATATTCATAATTATTGTACATCATAAATTCTGTATTATTAATATCACTTACATTAGAGGTTACATAATACACTTGATTTCCTGATACGCCAGTTGCTTCTTCAACAGCTTCAAGGACTTCAAAAACATTTTCACCACTATTCATATCGTTAAAACCTGTGTACTCTATAGCCTGTATATTTCTTAAGCCCGTCATAATTCCTATAAGTATCTTATCAGCACTCTTGTCATATACAAGCACATCAGAAGACTTAATATCACTAAGATACATCTCTACGTCATTCCAACTATATACACTAGCCTCTTTATTAATATTAATACCAACTATTCCAATAACAGTAATAACAGCCACAGTGCAAGATACTATTACTGAAATAATATTTGCATTACTATTTCTCATCACAAAATATAATACTATATAAATTACAGTTGCTAACAATGTACCTGCATTAAAAGCTATAATAGCAAATCCACACATCATTAATGAAGGCTGTAACATTGCGCCTGCAAATAACATATTAGTTACTTTTATCATATCTAAAAATGATATGTTATTTATTATCTGCATATTTATGTCGGTGACATTTCCTGTTATAAGCGACACGCACGCCTGCTGTAATTCTCCATAATCCCCAGTGTATATCTTGTTTACGCCTAACAATATAAGTATAATTACTGAAACAAAAAATGCAGCAGCTATAATTCCTGTTGATAATTTGTTAAATGTATATCTAACTTTTATTTTATTATCATATGAATGTTTCTTTAATATATCTATTATAACAAATACTACTGCGCTTATAAATATAGCTATCATAGTACTTATATTGACTGTTCTTGTAAATATCTGACCACTGTATTTATCGAAGCTTTGTACCTGTATTGCTGTAATAATTAAATATATTAAAGCATATATATTAAATGATATAATACCCGCAAGAACAATATCTGTATCTTTGTCACTATTGTAACTATGTACTACTCCTATTGAATACATAAGTGATATAATTCCTGCAAGAACTACAAAAATCATATAGTAATTGCCTGTATTGTCAGCATTTTCAAAATTACCATCATAATAATACTTCCAACTATTTCTATATATACAAAAATCGCCAGAATACGCCTTATTAAGTACAAGCTCGTCAATATATTCATCGTCAAAACGTTCATTGCTTGTAATTATATTGAAATTACTGCAATTATCAAGAAGAAGTGTTTCTACATCAAAAAACCTTTCTTCATCTTTTTGTATATCACCTGTTTCTGGAATTATATATCCCATTGTCATGCACTTTACAGGAATATACATATCATCTAACATATCTTTATCAATGACATAAGCACTTGTTGCATTTGACATTTTATCTATCTGGTATAGTTCATTCCAAGATATCACTGTTTCTTTTTGTACAAATGTAAACACCATAATTAATGACGCAACTACTGTAACACCACCTGATATACACCAAGTTAAACCATACTTTTTTATATATGTAGAACATATAATATATGTTACAAATATAATCAATGAAAACATATAGACATAAGTGTATATCATACTTTCATAGCCAAATAATCTGCCTATAAGTGCCATTACCGAAGCTATAGCTGTATCAGCATCTTTTTGTTTCTCGTTTAATGGTTCAAGTACTTCGTTTACTTCTTCTAATTCTTCCTCAGTATATATATTTTCATAGTATTCATTATCAGAAAGCCCATATATGTAATACTCGTCTTTTAGCTTCATTGCTTTACTTTGTACAGCACCAACCTTGTCATTAATGCCATAATATCCACTTTTTAATACAAACATAGATACTATAGTTAATACAATTATAAGCATTATAGGAATAGCACTTTTTTGAACTGACAGTGAATATGTAATTCTTTTACCAAGAAATAAAAGAACAGCAAAAAAGATACAAAATAGACCCAAAGCTACAAATAAACTTCTTTCTATTGTATATTTTTTAATGGTATAAAGCACATAAGAAATTCCTGCGTATACAACAGTGTCTAGTGCTAAAGACAATACAAATATATGTATAATATCAAATTTTTTTAATATACATGACATCACTCCTGATGTAACAGCTATAAGCAAGGCTAGTAATATAAGCGCAAACACACGTTCTCCTCCAATCAGCGATTTACAATAGCTATTAAATATATAAAAAGGCAACTTATATTACTAAGCTGCCATTTTATACAATCTACAATTTTATCTTTAGAAACAATCCGCCTAATTAGATATTAGCTGCCTTTATTTCTTTTTCAACAATTGCTAAATCATTCTTAACCATTCTTTCAACTAATTCTTGGAATGATATTTCTCTTTC
>ENA-ORUA01000411-ORUA01000411.1-human-gut-metagenome-genome-assembly--contig:-NODE-411-length-46852-cov-13.322756_pt1 | contig 46852 bp, 39 predicted proteins | sample MGYA00242076_ERZ509201 | MGnify/ENA primary metagenome ERZ509201 (study PRJEB26280, sample SAMEA2338863) | human gut metagenome | biome: human gut; feature: human-associated habitat; material: faeces...
GACTTAAAATCCTGCGAGGTTAAACTCATACCGGTTCAAGTCCGGTCGCCGGCATTTAAAATATTAAGTACGTGTAGCTCAGCTGGATAGAGCGTCTGGCTACGGACCAGAAGGCCGCGAGTTCGAATCTTGTCACGTACATGTTTTCCTGCACGAAAGTGCAGGTTTTTTTTATTTACAAAAATGAATATTTTTGAAAAAAAAGAGCATAATAGAATTTGAAAATAAATAAAGGAGGACATAAAAATGTCTAAAAACAGTTCAAATTCAACAAATTCAAAAAACTCTTACAACTCATCTAATTCTTACAATTCATCAAACTCTTATAACTCAACAAATGAAAGCAATTCAACAAATTCTAAGAACAGTACTAAATCTTCATCAAAAAATTCATCAAAAAACTCAAGCAATTCAAGCAATGAGTCAGATTGTTTTGATAAATCAGATTACTAATATTTGATTGTATCAGATATTTGGTGAATAAAAGACTTAACCCAATATGCTAAACTGATTTTTTAATGAGCTTTAACAGTTGAAAGAACATTTCATAAGATAATATTATGAATAAGCTCTCCATTTTAATGTATATTACAGTAAAGTGGAGAGCTTATTTAATGCTATCTAGTAAGTACTATATTTCTATTTCATTTTACAACAATTAAGCCCATTCAATTATAAAATTGTTTTTTTAGATTATAAGATAGGATACATATTTTATGTATATATGAGTATATTATAATAAAATATTAATAGGTAAACGAGTATATGAGTTGTCAAAATATAAGTTGGGTGACTTTAGATGAGTATATTAGGAGAAAAAGTATTTTAATTGTAGATGTAAGAAGTGAAAGCGAATTCAAAGAAAAGCACATTAAATATGCGGTTAATATTACATATGATGAAATGGAAGAAATTATAGATAATCTTATTAAGCAAAAAAGACAATATGAAAAGAATATAGTAGGTAGAAATAGAAGAAACTCTAATTTTAATGGTAGGTATTCAAATGAGAATATTAAAGAAAATCTTCAATCAAAAAATTCTAATAAACAGAATAGTAATAATAGGTATGTAAATAATAATAAAGAAAGATTAGATATTGAAAAGACAAAAACGGTAAATCAAAATAATAATAGAAAAGGTATAGAAAATGTAGTTAATATGTCTTTTGGGAATAATAGAAATAATAACAAGATTTATAATCAAATGGGAAAAGATATAAATGATAATAATAATGTTGAGGATAATAATATAAAGTTAGTTATTAAAGGAAAAGAAATAGAAAAAAATAAAATAGTAATAATTTATTGCGATAGGGGAGCTCATAGTTTTTATATTTGTTCAAAGTTAGCTGAATTAGGATATAATGTTAAATCATTGGCTGGAGGAATAAATAATTATAGGGGAAGATTTCTTATTACTTAAATGTAAAAAGCCTAGCACATAAAGGTAAAAGTGTGGTTATTGCAGATAAAAAGATTTTATTTATGAAGTTGATAGTGAGTAATCAATTTATTGCATAAGAATATAAATACTTTATTAAGGTTGACAGTATTTGAATATGGCTTTAAGATAAATATATGATAGAAATTTGGAGGATATATGAATACATACGAATTAATTGCACCATGTCATTTTGGACTGGAGTCAGTGTTAAAAAGAGAAATATATGACTTAGGTTACGATATAACATTGGTGGAAGATGGTAAAGTTACATTTGAAGGTGATGCAGAGGCTATATGCAGAGCTAATATTAATCTTAGGACAGCAGAAAGGGTATTACTTAAAGTAGGTCAATTTAAGGCGTATACATTTACAGAATTATTTGACCAGACAAAAGCACTTCCATGGGAAGAATTTATTCCAGAAGATGGAAAGTTTTGGGTTACAAAAGCTAATTCAGTAAATAGTAAGCTATTCAGTAGCTCTGATGTTCAGTCAATCGTAAAAAAGGCGATTGTCGAAAGATTAAAGGAAAAATATAAGGTAGGTTGGTTCAAAGAAGATGGTAATTCCTATCCATTAAGAGTTACAATTATAAAAGATGTTGTAACTATTGCAATTGATACAACTGGTAATTCACTTCACAAGAGAGGCTATAGACCTGCTTCAGGAAAAGCTCCTATATCTGAAAGTCTTGCCGCAGCACTTATAATGCTTACTCCGTGGAAGAAAGACAGGGCGTTTGTTGACCCATTTTGCGGAAGTGGGACATTTCCTATTGAGGCAGCTATGATTGCGGCTAATATAGCGCCAGGACTTAATAGAGAGTTTACTGCGGAAAGTTGGACCAATATTATACCTAAAAAAGAATGGTATAATGCAATAGAAGAAGCAAATGAAGCAATTGATATGAACATAAACACAGATATTCAAGGCTTTGATATTGATGAAAATGTTATAAAAATCGCAAGACAAAACGCTATTAATGCAGGTGTTGATAAGTTGGTACATTTTCAAAAGAGAGATGTTAAAGAACTTAGTCATTCAGGAAAATATGGGTTTGTAATAACTAACCCACCTTATGGAGAACGTCTTGAAGAAAAAGAAGCACTTCCGCCTATTTACACAGCACTGGGTAAGCAATTTGCAAAATTAGACTCATGGTCAGCCTATGTAATTACATCATACACAGATATAGAAAAATATTTTGGAAGAAAGGCAGATAAGAACAGAAAGATTTACAATGGTATGTTAAAGACATATTTTTATTCGTTCTTAGGTCCAAAACCTCCAAAAAAGAAGGATATTAGATTTGAAAAATAAAAAAGTATTTATTAGTATAGCTGTGTGTTGTGTTACAGTATTAATAGGATGTTTTTTTATTAGAACTCAAAGTACAGGGATTGCGTTAGGTAGTGTTACTGTAACTGAAAATGACAGACCAGCAGAATGGCAGAATATTATAACTAAAGAGATAAATACTTATCAAATAAAGTTAATAGTAGATAATGAAGAGATTAAATTTAAAAAAGCAGGTATTTTTATAGATGAAGATATGAATATAATGATACCGGCATATATATTTTCAGACACATTTAGTTGTGCTTTTAATCAGTATGATAATCAGAACATAACACTTCAAAAAGGTAATAATATTGTGACAATTAGTACTTTAAAAGATTGTATTGTGCTTAATGGACAGGAAATTTTTCTTGAAAAGTCTTATGTTATTAAAAATGATATGGCATATATTAATGTGTGTGTTCTTAAAGAGGCTTTTGGTTATTCTTATGAATGGAATATGGACGATAATATTTTAAAAATGGTTAATGAAAAAAGTTCAGAGAGTATTTTACCAAGTAAGTATAATTATAGGAATACAGGTAGATTTTTAAATATAAAAAATCAAGGAAATACAAGTATCTGTTGGGCGTTTGCTTCATTGTCAGCATTAGAAACAAGCCTTATGCCAATTCAGCATTTAGAGTTATCTATTGACAATATGGTAGGTAATAGTGGGTATGTTAATACGTTAAACGACGGTGGAGATTATACAAGGGCTATTGCATATCTGACATCATGGCGTGGGCCAGTGCTTGAAGAAGATGACCCTTATGGCGATGGTCTATATGATACACTTGCACAACCAGTAAAGCATGTACAAGAAGTACAAATTATTGAGAGTAAGAATTTACAAGCAATTAAGAAGGCTGTATTTTTGCATGGTGGCGTTGAGTCATCTTTGTATACATCAATGAATGAAAGTGACAGTAGTTCTATTTATTATAATAATAATACAAGTGCGTATTGTTATGATGGAACTAAAAAGCCTAACCATGATATTGTTATAATTGGTTGGGATGACGATTATTCTAAGGATAATTTTAGTGTGGAAACTAAAGGAAATGGTGCTTTTATATGTATGAATAGTTGGGGTACAGAATTTGGAGATGATGGCCTATTTTATGTGTCATATTATGATACTAATATTGGCGTTCATAATGTTGTGTATACAGGCATTGAAGACACTGATAATTATGACAATATTTATCAAAGTGATATATGTGGCTGGGTTGGTCAGTTAGGATATGAATCTGATACTGCTTATTTTTCAAACGTTTATACTGCTACACAAGATGAAGTAATAAAAGCGGTTGGATTTTATGCAACAGATAAAAATACTTCTTATGATATTTATGTAGTAGAAGACTTTTATGATACGTTATCATTTGATAGTATGAAATATATTCAGTCAGGGTCACTTGAAAATGCAGGTTTTTATACGGTAGATTTAAAACGAGAAATAGAAGTTGAAGCTGATAAAAAATATGCTGTTGTAATAAAAATAAAGACACCAAATGCAATACATCCTATTGCCATTGAATATGTAGCTGGAAAGTCAACTAGGAATGTTATATTAAACGATGGAGAAGGATATATAAGTTACACAGGAAATACTTGGGAACATGTAGAGGAGTCTAAAAATTGCAATATATGTTTAAAGGTATATACTAATAATAAATAATGGAGAGAAACATGAAAAAGATAATTTTGGCATCTAATAATAAGGGTAAGATTGCAGAAGTTAAAGAAATCTTAAAAGATATGAATGTAGAAGTTATTTCAATGAAGGAAGCAGGGCTTGATGTTGATATAGAAGAAAATGGTAGCACATTTGAAGAAAATGCTCTTATAAAAGCAGAAGCTATTATGAAAATGACAGGGGAGATAACAATAGCAGATGACTCTGGACTTGAAGTGGATTATCTTAACAAAGAGCCGGGAATATATTCAGCAAGATATATGGGACATGATACTTCTTATGATATAAAAAATAATGCAATAATACAAAGATTAGATGGAGTGAAGGGAACAGATAGAAGTGCTAGATTTGTATGTGCTATGGCAGTAGTTTTTCCAGATGGGAAAAATATTATAGCAAGGGGAACAATGGAAGGACTTATAGCTGATAAGCCGATGGGAGAAAATGGGTTTGGTTATGACCCTATTATGTATCTTCCGGAATATCAAAAAACATCAGCACAGCTTTCTTCTGAGGAAAAAAATAAAATAAGTCACAGGGGAAAAGCACTTGAAAAGTTAAAAACACAGTTGCAGGAGTATTTAAGTTAATTTATTGTAATATTAATGTATTTGTGTAAGAAAGATGAGGTATTTTAAAGTATGCAAAGAATAATGATTGTAAGTGATACTCATAAAAGACATGGTAATCTTATGGAAGCTTTATATAATGAGGGTAAAATAGATATGCTTATTCATCTTGGGGATATTGAAGGTGAAGAAGATATAATTACTGATATGGCTGGCTGTAAAGTGCTTATGGTTCCGGGAAATAATGATTACTATGCTAGATATGATAAAGAAATAGAAACTAAAATTGGAAAGTATAAGGTACTTCTTACACATGGTCATTATTACTATGTTTCACTTGATTTGCAGGTTATAAAGCAGGAATGTAAGTCAAGAGGGTTTGATATAGTTATGTTTGGTCATACGCATAGACCACTTATAGATATAGGAGAAGATGTGATACTTATTAATCCTGGCAGTATATCATATCCTAGACAAGCTGACCATAGGCCAACGTACATAATGATGGAAGTAGCTGACGATGGAAGTGCTACTTTTGAATTAAAATATGTATAAACAGAAAGGTGCTGTTGCATTAACAAAAATTTATATAAGATATAGACTTATTGATTAAATATCTATATTTTGTATAAATTTTTCTTAGTGCCACAACCCTAGTGTTCAATAGGTGGAGTGCAAAATATTGATTTATTATTATAGTTAAGTAAAAAAACAAGTTGTGAATAGCTACTTAAGTATTAAAATGTTAGGCTTATTCTTTAAAATAGGGGTTAAAGTTATCATTTTTTACTTTTTTTGAAAAAAATTAAAAAAATTGAAAAAAAGTGTTGACATTATGATGCTCTTATAATATAATCATTCTTGCGTTGCGGTACTAAACAAAACACAGCAACGAAATAGCAAGTGAATAATTAAGAACATCACTTAACGGGGTGTGGCTCAGCTTGGCTAGAGCGCTTGATTTGGGATCAAGAGGTCGCAGGTTCGAATCCTGTCACCCCGACTTACAACTAAATATCTGCGGGTGTAGTTCAATGGTAGAACACTAGCCTTCCAAGCTAGATACGTGGGTTCGATTCCCATCACCCGCTTCGTGTGTTCGTAGCTCAGCTGGATAGAGCAACGGCCTTCTAAGCCGTGGGTCGAGGGTTCGAATCCCCCCGGGCACACTTTTTTTTATGGTGGGTATAGCGCAGCTGGTTAGCGCGTCAGATTGTGGCTCTGAAGGCCCAGGGTTCGAATCCCTGTACCCACCCTGGTCTTGGGCTATCGCCAAGCGGTAAGGCACAGGGTTTTGATCCCTGCATTACGCTGGTTCGAATCCAGCTAGCCCAGTTTGGATATAAATTATCCTTTAATATAATATAAGGGCTCATAGCTCAGTTGGTAGAGCACTAGACTTTTAATCTAGGTGTCCCGGGTTCGAACCCCGGTGGGCTCATTAAGATGGGAATGGTTTTTCAACCATTCCCTTATTTTTTTGTCGTAGTGAACCAGGGGGCAAGAGGGTGTTGAGATATAAGAATGTGGAAAGTGGAATGATTGAGAATTGGAGTAGTAACTATGATGAGTTTTATGTTAAAATGAGTAAAAGAAATCGTGATTTGGCAAATTCTAATTTTTAGAGGTGTATATGGATAGGACAGAAGTTGTTACGATAACTAATATGTGTATGATATACGATGGTAATAAGGTTTTAGTACAAGATAAAATTGATAAAGGTTATTGTGGTGTTACATTTCCGGGCGGTCATGTAGAAAAAGGGGAAGCTTTTACTGATGCTGTAATCCGTGAAGTGTTTGAGGAAACGGGATTAACAATTTTTTCACCTATATTATGTGGAATAAAAGATTGGTCAAATGATGATGGTTCAAGATATATGGTTTTATTATATAAAACTGATAAATTTGAGGGGAAATTGTCATCATCTAATGAGGGGCAAGTTTATTGGACAGAAATAGATGAGATGAAAAAAGCAAATTTAGCAGATGGAATGGAAAAAATGTTGGAAGTTTTTTTAAAAGAAAATTTAAGTGAGTATTTTTTTTATAAAGAAAATACCAAATGGGTTGATGTATTGAAATAGACAACTTGCAGTTTGTAGATGATATTTCGAGTGTACTAAGCAATACATTTGACATAAATATAGAAATAGAGTAATATATTAATATGAAAAAGGTGCTACCTATAGATGGTTAGCCTTTAGAGTTTAAGTTATTATAAAATAACCGTATCCATTGGCGTGGGGCGGTTATTTTTTTACTTTAAAATATACTTTACATAAATTCTATTTAATGATATAATTATTAAGATAATAATCGGCATTTTTTGGTACTAATTAAACAAATGATGATTAATTTATAATTATTATAAAATTTATAGTTGCTTAATGCGCTATTAGGACAAATACATTAAAAGAAATTAGATTATTATAAGCTCATATGTTTTTATAGTAATAATTAATAACAGAAGCGGATGAGATTAAGTTCTTATCTGCTTTTTGTTTTACGCAAACAACGAGTCAAAGTTTGTGCTTGCACAAGGCTTTGGTGACTATTGCGATAATTTAAGAAACTTTCAGAAAGAGTTTCTTATATTTATATATAATGTATGAAAGGGTTTATTTATGAAAGAAAGAGAGAAGTTTAAATCAAGGTTAGGATTTATCCTTGTATCAGCAGGGTGTGCTATTGGTCTTGGTAACGTGTGGAAGTTCCCGTATATATGTGGGGAAAACGGTGGCGCGGTGTTCTTGCTTATCTACTTGTTATTCATGGCGATAATAGCATGGCCAATTCTTGTCTGTGAATTTGCAGTTGGGCGAGGAAGTAAAAAAAGTATAGCACAAGCATTTCCATTGCTTGAAAGCGAAAAGAGTAATTGGCATAGAGCTAAGTGGTTCGGCTTGTTTGGTAATTACTTACTTATGATGTTTTATACAATGGTAAGTGGCTGGATGATGTATTATGCGTATAATTCAGCAGTAGGTAATTTGTCTGGATTAGATGCACATGAGATAACAGAGCAATTTAGCACAATGCTTGCTTCACCAGTAAAAATGATGTTTTGGACTGTAGTAGTAATTCTTATAGCATTTGGTATATGTTCGCTAGGTGTTCAAAATGGCGTTGAAAAGATTACAAAAGTAATGATGATATGTTTAATGGTGCTTATGGTAGTGCTTGCATTTAATTCTCTGACACTTGATAATGCTTTAGAAGGGTTAAAGTTTTATCTTGTACCTGATATAGAAAGAGCTGCACAAAAAGGTTGGGGAAATGTTATTTTTGCAGCATTGACACATGCGTTCTTTACATTAAGTGTTGGTATGGGGTCGATGTGTATTTTTGGTAGTTATCTTGAAAAAGACCACAAGCTCACAAATGAGTCATTAAATGTAGTAATACTTGATACATTTATTGCTATAACAGCGGGAATAATAATAATACCAGCTTGTTTTGCATTTGGAGTACAGCCAGATTCAGGCCCATCACTTTTATTTATTACTTTGCCAAATGTATTTAACAATATGGTAGGTGGTAGAATATGGGGAACAATGTTCTTTATATTTATGGTATTCGCTTCTATTTCAACAGTAATAGCTGTATTTGAAAATATTATTGCAATGACAATGGAAATATGGAACATAGAAAGAAAAAAAGCAGTTCTTATTAATATTTTTGGTGTTATAATTCTTTCAATGCCAGCAGTATTAGGTTATAATGTGTTATCAGGAATAACACCAATGGGCGCAGGCTCAACAATAATGGATTTGGAAGACTTTATTGTGTCTTACAATATACTTCCATTAGGTGGTCTTGTATTTGTTCTTTTCTGTACAAGAAAGAATGGTTGGGGCTTTGATAACTTTGTAAAAGAAGTTGATACTGGAAAGGGCTTTAATTTTCCAGTATGGGTAAAAGGTTACATGTCTTATGTATTGCCACTTATCGTAATTGTTGTATATATAAAAGGCTACTATGATATGTTTAGTCCAAAGGGAACAGCAGAGCTTATAAAGTGGATGATAATTGCATTTTTGTTCCTTACAATAGTAATAAGCTTTTCTTTAAAGGCAACAAAGAAAAAGAAATAATTAATATAAAATCTTGTTAAATCAGTCCCCAACTTATGTTGCGTAAAGTGATAAGTTGGGGATTTATATATTGACGTAGAAAGGATAGGATAATAATATGAGTCAAGATTGTACACATGATTGTGGAAGCTGTGGTTCAGATTGCGCTGACAGAACACAGCCAGAAAAATTAAGAAATGCTAATAATAGTAATGTAAAAAAAGTAATTGCTGTTGTAAGTGGTAAGGGTGGTGTTGGTAAATCACTTGTAACTTCAATGATGGCAGTTAAATCAGCTAAAAGTGGTTTAAAGACAGCTATCCTTGATGCTGATATAACTGGTCCTTCAATTCCTAAGTCATTTGGAGTTAAGGGTAGAGTAGGTTGTGATGAAGCCGGAACAGTTATATATCCAGCAGTTACAAAAGAAGGTATTAAGATAATGTCTGTTAATCTTCTTATGGAAAATGAAACTGACCCAGTAATATGGAGAGGTCCAGTTATTGCAAATGCAGTTAGAGAGTTTTGGGAAAATGTAGAATGGGACGATGTGGATTGTATGTTTATTGACTGTCCACCTGGAACAGGAGATGTACCTCTTACAATATTCCAGTCACTTCCAGTAGATGGGATTATTATTGTGACATCTCCACAGGAGCTTGTTTCAATGATAGTTGAAAAGGCAGTTAATATGGCTAAAATGATGAATGTGCCAGTACTTGGTATTGTTGAGAATATGTCATACTTTAAATGTCCAGATTGTGGAAATGTTCACTATATTTACGGAAAGAGTAATATTGAAAAGATAGCTGAAGAAAATGGAATTGAAACAATAGCAAAGCTTCCTATCGACCCTGAAACAGCTTCAAAGGTTGACGCAGGAAAAGCAGAAGAATTAGATGTTGAAGCTCTTAATGAAATATTTGAACGTATTAAATAAAGGTTTAATACAAATATTTTAACAAAATTAAGCAAGTTCCATATTTGTACTGCAATAAGTATGCAGCTTGCTTATATTAGTAGAAGTACAACTATTTTTAATTGTGTTAGAAGAAGTTTATACTTTTGATAAAATGTGATAATAGTATTATAAGTGGATATTTAGTAAATTATAAATATTCATTAACTATTGTTGAAAAACAAGGGAATAGTCTTTATAGTATATGGCTTAGAATTAATTGTCTTATACTATAAAGGTTGTTCCCTTGAGTTATTTTTATTATAATAAAAATAGATGGTGCCCCTTCAACAGCTTGTTGTAGAGAATAGTCAGTATCTATATGTAAAAAAAATTATATATATAAGTTAAAAATACTTGCAAAGTAATATAATAAGTGCTATAGTGAACATATGAACAGATATTCATATGTTTCAGAAAGGTGTGATTATGAATAATAAGTTTGAAACAGATTGTTGTGATATGTTTGAAGTACATGATAATGTAGTATGTGAAGTCAGAAAAAGTCTTCCTGATGATGAATGTCTTGAAAGCCTTGCTGATATATTTAAGGTATTTGGTGACAAGACAAGAATAAGAATTTTATATGTTCTTCATGTAAAGGAATTATGTGTATGTGATATAGCACAACTTCTTAACATGAACCAGTCGGCAATATCTCATCAATTAAAGGTATTAAGACAGGCGAAGCTTATTAAGAGTAGGAGAGAGGGCAAGTCAGTTTATTATTCTCTTGATGACTCACACGTTCACGAAATTCTTAACATGGGAATGGAACATATAATGGAATAAGATACCATATAATATTTTTGAACTATATATTTTTAAAAGTATAGTGATTTTTAATATGGTTAGTTGTAAAAGATTATATGTTAAATGTAATTAGTAATAATAGGATAATGTAAGAATATCTGACATAGATTGTAACTGTTTTAGATTACAATTTTTATTATTATGGTTAATCTAAAGATAATGTATTTGTATTAAACACACATAATACATATATAATTAAATAAAAATATAAAAGAGTGTGTAGGAATGGAGATTGCTATGAAGAAGAAGTTTAAATTACAAGACCTTGATTGTGCTAATTGCGCAGCTAAGATGGAAGATGCTATTAAGAAGCTTGATGGTGTTAATGATGCAAATGTAAGTTTTATGACACAGAAGATGACAATTGATGCAGAAGACGATAAGTTTGATGACATTATGAAGGAAGTAGTAGAAATTTGTAAAAAAGTTGAGCCTGATTGCGTTATATTAATGTAATTGTAAAATTTAGTTTATTGGCAGGTAGAGGGCAGTAGGGTTGATATTTTATAGTCAATGGATAAATGCTAAGTAGTTCTAAGATGTGCTGTTTAGGTATTAAAAACAGACGTGACCGTAATGAATACGACGTCGTGTCGCTCATTACTTGCCCCGACGTCCTGTCGGGGCATCGCTGTATATTGATAGTACAACTAAGAACTACTAAGCTTTTACCATATACTATAAAATATCAATCCTACTGCCTTTTGTTACGAGGCGTGTCTATATAAGATAAATGATTGAAGTTTTAAAAACTTACTATATGTACCAAAAATATACGCCTGTTTTCAATTTGCACCACTATGTTTTTAGTAATAAGTGATTAAACTTTTAATTAAAAATTACGTTTTAATGTTTAACAGCTTATCTAAGATGTACTAAACACTTATTATATGCACCCCAAATATATGCCTGTTTTCAGTTCGTTTCACTATGAGTAATAAGTGATTAAATTGTTTGCATAGGTTGAGAGTCGATTTTTCAATTCTATGTGCCTATATTATTTGATAAATAGTTAAATTTTCCCATAAGTTAAAGGTTGAGTTTTGGAAATTTTAGTAAATAAGTGGAACAGATAGTGGATAAGTTTGTTAGAAAAATTTTATTTTAATAGAGTAAGTGGAAAGGAGTTGTTGGTATGAATAAGAAGCAGAAAAAGATGTTGTATAGAATTATTGCTACTGCTGTTGTGTATGTGTTTTTGATTGTTATGGAACATGTTGGTAACTTTGATTTTATGGATAAGTTTCCAGTGGGGCTTGTATTATTCTTAATTCCATATTTTATGATTGGATATGACATCATATATAAGGCTATTCGAAATATATCTCATGGTCAAGTATTTGATGAAAATTTCCTTATGTTTGTAGCTACAGTTGGAGCATTTGTTGTAGGAGAGTATTCAGAAGGCGTTGCTGTTATGCTTTTCTATCAAGTAGGTGAATTATTCCAAAGCTATGCCGTTAATAAGTCTAGACAGTCAATAACAGACCTTATGGATATATGTCCAGAGTATGCTAATATTGAAGTTGATGGAAAGCTTGAACAGGTTGACCCTGATGACGTTGAAGTTGGAAGTATTATTGTAGTAAAGGCGGGGGAGAGAATTCCGCTTGATGGAATTGTTGTTGAAGGTGAGTCTATGGTGGATACATCTTCTCTTACTGGTGAGTCAGTTCCACGCCGAGTAACTAAGGACTCTGAAGTTATAAGTGGTTGTGTAAATGGAAGTGGCGTACTTTACGTTAAGACAACTAAAGAATTTGACGACTCAACAGTATCTAAAATTCTTGAACTCGTTGAAAATGCAAGCTCAAGAAAGGCTCATGTTGAAAACTTTATAACAAGATTTGCTAAATATTACACACCAATTGTTGTATGCGTAGCGGTAGTGCTTGCCATTTTACCACCAATTATTCTTGGCGGCGGTTGGTTTGACTGGCTTCAAAGAGCTTGTATTTTTCTTGTAATATCTTGCCCATGTGCGTTAGTTATATCCGTTCCGCTTAGCTTCTTTGGTGGAATTGGGGCTTCTTCAAGAGCAGGTATTCTTGTAAAGGGAAGTAATTATCTTGAAGCAGTAGCACAGATGGATACAGTAGTATTTGATAAGACAGGAACTCTTACAAAGGGTGAATTTGTAGTTACACAGTTAAGTCCCGCAGACGGAGTTGACGAGAAAGAATTGTATGAGCTTGCAGCTTGTGCCGAAAGTTATTCTGACCACCCAATAGCATTTTCAATTAAGAATGGATATTCTGAGAAGTATGGTGCAATTAACACAGATAGAGTTACAGATAGTAAAGAAATCTCTGGTCATGGAATTAGTGTAAATGTAGACGGAAGTAGTGTGCTTGCAGGTAATGAAAGACTTCTTAAGCAAAATTCTATAAAGGTATCACAAAAAGATATTGATGAAAATAGTGCCGGAACAGTTATCTATATAGCAAAAAATGGTAAATATATGGGTAAGCTTGTGATTTCTGATGTTATTAAGCCAGAAGCTAAGGAAGCTATCGCACTTCTTAAAAAAGCTGGTGTTAAAAAGACGGTTATGCTTACAGGGGATAGAAAAAATGCGGGCGAAGCCGTTGCAAAAGAACTTGGACTTGACGAAGTGTATACACAACTTTTACCTGCTGATAAGGTAGCAAAAGTTGAAGAACTTTTAAAACAGCATGAAGCAAATGGTGGCAAGAGCAAGGTGGCATTTGTGGGTGATGGAATTAATGATGCACCAGTACTTACAAGAGCAGATATTGGTATCGCAATGGGTAGTATGGGTTCAGATGCAGCAATTGAGGCAGCAGACGTTGTACTTATGGACGATGATACAACTAAGATATCAAAGATTGTATATATCGCAAGAAAGACAATGACAATTGTTAGACAGAACATTATATTTGCACTTGCGGTAAAACTTGCCATTCTTTTACTTGGTGCTTTTGGTATGGCTAATATGTGGGAAGCTGTATTTGCTGATGTTGGCGTATCAGTAATAGCAATCTTAAATGCGATGAGGGTGCTTAGAATACGATGAAATATATTATAATGTTTAAGGGTGGCGTGGAAACCCTTGAGTACTTTTCAATGGAAATGGCACGCACATTTGAAGAAAATGGTTTTAAAATATACTGGTTTGATTTAATATTTGAGCAAGAGAGTGCTAAGAAGCTAAAAAGTTTTATTGAGCAAAATGCAATTAAAGACGGCAAAGCATTTAATATATGTGCATTTACATTTAACTTTGCAGGAATTGCTGGCGAAGAAGGGCTTTTTGATGATACAAACTTTTGGAATGAAATGGATATTTTTGTATACAACATGGTGGTTGACCACCCATTTTATTATCACAAGTACGCAAAGTATATTCCTAAAAAATACAAGCAGATAAGTATAGATAGGAACCATGAGATATATTTAAGAAGATTTTTTCCACATATAAATTCATTTTTTATGCCATTAGGCGGAACTGGTTTGTATGAGCGAAAGACCGTAGGTATTGAAAAGCCGATGTTATCTTATAATGAACGACCAATAGATATTATTTTCACTGGAAATTATACAAGACCAGAAACTTTTGACAAATTCCTTGTGGGTATAGATAAGGATTATAGGGAATTTTATTATTCATTAGTTGATGAAGTCTACAATAACCCAGATACTCTTATTGAAGATTTGCTTGAACGCCGCCTTAAACAAGAAATTGATGAGCCGATTAGTGATATACAGTTAAGGGAGTGTATGCCAAATCTTGCATTTGTTGATTTATCAGTGAGATTTTATTATAGGGCTGATGTGATTAGAACTCTTGTTGACAGCGGTAGAAAGGTGTACATTGTTGGAGCTGGCTGGGACAAGCTTGAATGTAAGCACCCTGAAAATATAATTATGTACGGAAGTGGATATTCTCAAGATTGTCTTGATAAGATTGCACAGTCTAAGCTTTCGGTAAATGTAATGCCGTGGTTTAAAGATGGGGCGCACGACAGGATATTTAATTCGATGTTAAATGGTGCTGTGTCAGTAAGTGATGACAGTACATATCTTAGGCAGGTATTTAATGATAGAGAAGATATTTGTTTTTATTCGCTTAAAAATGTTAATGAAGTAGTAGATATTGTGCAGGAATTACTTGATAATCCATCGCTTATGAAGGATATAGCTAGTGTAGCTTATGATAAGTGTATAAAAATGCACACTTGGAAGCAAAGAACATTGACTATAATTGATGTTATGGCAAAAGACATGATATATAATACATAAGACAAAGATACGAAAGTTCAAGGATAAATAAATTTGAACTTTCGTATTTTATTTATGCGAATAATGAGCTAAAATTTGTGTTTGCACAAAACTTTGACAACTGTTAAGATAGGTTGAAAAACTCGCAGAGAATAATTGTCATAGTTTATGCTAATAACAAGTTAAAGTCTGTACTTTTACAAAACTTTCGCAACTGTCGTAATAACTTGAAAAATTAATATTATTTGGTTATCTTAGTTTAGGTTTTTTCTATATCGGTATTGTATAAAAAATACGCTAGAAAAAATACGGGGCTATAATACAATAATAGGGAAATAGAATTAATATAAGTATTGAATTAATTGTTAAAATATGTTATATTTTTAACAAACATTATATTAATGTAAAACAAAAAATATAGAAATGAGGGAATTTTTTATGAGAAGGAAAGTTGTAGCAGGGAATTGGAAGATGAATTTGACACCAAGTCAAGCAAAGGCATTAGTTGATGAATTTAGACCACACATTGATAACCCAGAAGTTGATGTTATATTGTGTGTTCCAGCCATTGATATTATACCAGTATCTCAAGAGCTTGCGGGGACAGGCGTTCATATTGGTGCAGAGAATATGTATTATGAAGAAAAGGGTGCATATACAGGAGAGCAGTCAGCAGAGATGTTGACAGATGCAGGTGTATCATATGTAATACTTGGTCATTCTGAGAGAAGACAGTATTTTAATGAAGATGACAGGGTAATCAATAAGAAGATTAGAAAAGCCTTAGAGCATGATATTACTCCAATTATATGTTGCGGTGAAACTATAGAGCAAAGAGAAGCTGGTATTACACTTGAATTTATAAGAATACAGATTGTAAATGCTTTTGCACAAGTTTCAAAAGAAGATGCTAAAAGATGTATTGTTGCTTATGAACCTATATGGGCAATCGGAACTGGTCATGTTGCAACAACACAGCAGGCACAAGAAGTATGTGCAGCAATAAGAAAGGATATTGAAGATATCTATGATAAGGAAACTGCTGACACAATAAAAATACTTTATGGTGGAAGTGTTAATGTAAGCAATGCGTCAGAGCTATTTGCACAGCCAGATATTGATGGAGGACTTGTTGGTGGAGCAAGTACAAAGCCAGAATTTACAAATATTGTTAATTATAAAGACGAAGCTAAATAATAAATGAGAATTTACTGTTTTATCCCCTTTTATTAGATAAAATATAAGTCTAATGAAAGGGGAATTTAAAATGCAAAACTTGAGAAGAAAAGTAGTTGACATAATATGGCTAGATTGATATAATATTTTTGTTGTGTACTTGTGTATACATTTAATTGAAAAGCGGATGTGGCGGAACTGGCAGACGCGCTAGACTTAGGATCTAGTTCGAGAGAGTGCAGGTTCGATTCCTGTCATCCGCATAACTTAAGGCTATGTGAGTGCCTACGAAACCGAATTAAAATTCTTTGTAATAAGGAATTGCAATTCGGTTTTTTTATTTACGCAAACAACGAGTCAAAGTTTGTGTTTGCATAAGAATTTAGCAATTGATAATTTGAGAAAGGATTTTATTTATGAAAAGGGCAATTGATTTTGGAAATGACAAAATTATTAGCATGATGTTAAGACTTGCTCCACCTGTTATGCTTGCTCAATTAATTCAAGCATTGTACAACATTATAGATAGCTTTTTTATTGGCAGATGTTCATCATCTGGGCTTACTGCGTTGTCAATTGTGTATCCTATTCAGCTTCTTATGATAGCATTTGCAGTAGGAACGGGAGTTGGAATTAATACACTGATTGCACATTTCTGCGGAGCAGGCAAAAATAAAGAGGGTGACGAAACAGCGGGAATGTCTGTTGTTTTAGAGCTAATTATGTGGGTTGTTTTTGCAGTTGTTTGTTATTTTATAATGCCGTATTATGCTAAAATGTCTACTGACTCGTTAGATGTAATAACAGATGTAATTGTTTATGGAAGAATAGTTAGTGTATTTAGTATTGGACTATTTGTGGAGAGTGGTTGGACAAAGGTGCTTCAAGCATTTGGAAATATGAAGATACCTATGTTTGCACAGATTGTTGGTGCGATTGTGAATATTATTTTAGACCCTGTATTAATTTTTGGCGTTGGTATTTTTCCAAAGTTGGGAATAGCGGGAGCAGGAATTGCAACAGTTGTGGGGCAAATTGTAGCAGCATTGATTGTTATGCCAAAGGGATATAAAAAGTCGCCTGCAATTTCAAAGTACAAGGATTATGTTAAGAAAATATATATGCTTGGTTTTCCTAACATAATTATGCAGTCGGCGTATACATTTTACATATTGGGACTTAATCTTATATTAAAGACATTTTCAGACCAGGCAGTTACAGCACTTGGTTTGTATTACAAATGGCAGACGTTCTTTTTCATTCCATTGGGGGCAATGCAGACTTGTATCGTGCCTATAATAAGTTTTAATTACAGTGCGAAAAAGTTAAAAAGGTGTAAGGATACATTGAAGGCAGCAGTTGTATGTGGAATGGGGCTTATGCTTATTGGTGTATTGTGCTTTGAGATACTTCCATCACAAATGCTTAATGTGTTTTCAAAGGATAGTGAAGTAATAAGTATAGGAACTGTAGGTTTTAAGATTATTGGAATATCATTTATTCCTATGGTAACATCTTTGATATTTCCCGTATTTTTTCAAGCAGTTGGAAGTTCGGTAGTAAGTTCATTGCTTACGATTGTAAGAACGGTGATACTATTTGTGCCACTAGGTTTTATATTTTCAAGATTGGGACTAGATTACTTCTGGCTAACATTTCCATTTACAGAAGTGATTACTACAATTGTAGGTAGTGTTATGTATAATAGATTTGTAAAGAAAAATAGTATTTTAATAAAAATGTAGAATAAAAAATAAAATTCCCTATTTAGCAATTGGAAAGAAGTTTTCTTTGCTAGGTAGGGAATTTTTTGCTAATAATATGTCAAAATCAGTGCTTGAGCAAGAATATAGTATTTATTGCTAGAACTTGATAAACTTGTATAGTATATTTTTCATAGCTGATAAAAATAAGATTGTAAAATAGGTTGTATTTCTCCTATAATTTACATATACTATATTTGAAAGAGAGGTGTATACTATGACAATTGATACAAATACGATGATTTCTATTACAGAAGCTAATCAGAATTTTTCAAAAGTAGCAAGAGTTGTTGATGAGCATGGCACAGCAGTTATACTTAAAAATAATGTTCCAAGATATCTTGTGATAGATTTTAGTAAAGCAGAACAGGAAAAAATCGCTTCTACAGAAGATGTGTTTGCTATATCGGAACGTCTTATTAAGCAAAATATGGAGGCATATGAGGTACTTGCTAAATGATAAGATTAAGTAAGGAACAGGTTATTGCACTTCACAAAAGATTAATAGAAGTTACGGGTGGCTGTGATGGTATTCGTGATGAAGGACTGTTAGAGTCAGCTCTTGCTAATCCATTTCAGTCTTTTGGAGATGAAGAACTATATCCGAGTATGCAAGCAAAAGCAGCACAGCTTTGTTTTGGAATTGTAAATAATCACCCAATGATAGATGGGAATAAAAGACTAGGAACTCATGTGATGTTAGTATTTTTGACGTTAAATGGTTATGAGTTATCATATACACAAAAAGAGTTAAGTGATACAATTCTTGATTTAGCATCGGGAAAAATAGGTGCTGAAGATGTATTTCGATGGATTATTGCTCATCAAAAATAAAATTCCCTATTTAGCAATTGGAAAGAAGTTTTCTTTGCTAGATAGGGAATTTTTTTAAATTGGTTGATGAATTGTAAAATGTATTGTCACATTTTGGATAGCTTGTTTGTTATATATAATGGTAATTATTTGAAAATCTAAAGAAATGACATATTGATGTTTAATTATGCCGTTTAAGGTGAAAATATTTATAGTTAATTTAAAATATATTCTTGAAAAATACATAATAAAGTGATAGAATATTAATGAAATAATTGTAGAACGGAGAAATATTTATGGAGAAAAGATTTTCAAAGGTTGCTGTAAGCGAAACAAATAACAATAATATTTTTTTTAATAGACAACTTAAAATGTATTCTACTAAAGGTGATATAAGGTCGCCTTTTGAGAGAGATTATACAAGAATATTGCATGCAAATTCTTTTAGAAGAATGAAGCATAAGACACAAGTTTTTTTCAATGTTGAAAACGACCATATCTGTACAAGAATGGAACACGTTCTTCATGTGGAGTCAGTTAGCCATTCTATAGCTAAGGCGCTTGGGCTTAACTGTGAGCTTACAAAGGCAATAGCACTAGGTCACGATTTGGGTCATGCTCCATTTGGCCATTTTGGTGAGCGGATTTTAAACAACCTTGCAATAAATGGAATTAAGGATGGAAAAGAAGTGCTTGTTTATGGACTGTCAGAACAGGCAATTAAAAACTTAAATAATGCACCATATTTTTGGCATGAAAGAAACAGCTTAAGAATGGTTGATAAGCTCGATTTATTACCAGACGACAATGGAAATAATAAAAATCTTAATCTTACCTTTGCTGTAAGAGATGGAATAATATCGCACTGTGGGGAATTAAAAACAGTTAATCTTAAGCCTAGAACGCAAGATATTGACCTTACAAAAGATTTTATAAGAAGTGGTCAGTTTGAACCAGCAACTTGGGAAGGGTGTGCCGTTAAAATATCAGATAAGATTGCATATCTTGGGCGCGATATAGAAGACGCAATAAGACTCGGCTTTATAACAGATAAAGACCTTGAAGAATTAAAGGATATAGCTGATGAAAATATAGTGCTTAATACTACAACACTTATGCACCGTATGATTGTTGATATATGTCGTGAAAGTTCACCCGAATGTGGAATTGTGTTAGGTGAAGTTAACAAAAAGTTAATTGACAATGTTCTTGCATTTAATAATAAGCATATATATTTAAGCCATAAGTCCGATGCGTATCGAGATTATTGTAAGATGATACTTTCTTGGATATATAGAGTACTTGTCAATCTTTACGATTATGATAAAACAGTTGAAAATATTAACGCACTTCCATATAACCTTTTAAAAAGGAGTTTTCTTGATTGGATATACACATATACAGATATAGATTATATTCCAAAGGATAAAAGAGAAAAATATAAAAAATTTCAGAATATAAAAATATATGGAAAGCTTGAAAATAGAGATTTATATATTCGAGCAGTTATAGATTATATTGCAGGCATGACAGATAATTATGCAATAAAGATATTTAAGGAATTTATAACATTTGAGTAATGGATTATTAAAAAATATTTTTGTTAGTAAAGTAAAAGGAAGTATAATTTATGGATAAGAAAATTAAAAAAGATTTAGTTATAATTGCTGTTATGCTTGGATTTATAGTATTTGCAGTAGTAAAATGGGAAATACCTTATTTTAATTCATTAAGCAGTTCATCACAAAGTAGTAATAATCAAACTAAGGCTGATAATTCTTTTGTATCACAAGTTAATAACATAAATAATAATTCCACTACAGAGAGTGTTAGGCAGGACAATGCAATAATAGATGGCGTTGAATATAAAGTGAACAAATACAATATTTCAAAACACGCAGATATAGATAGACAGTTAAAAGATGTTACAAGTGCGAAGCTAGAAGCTGGAACTATAACTAATGAGTATAGTTTTGTAAATGTAGACGTTACTATTAAAAATATGAATAAAAGTAGTATGAACATTGATGTTAATACATTATATATTAATGGAATTGAAAATGAAAATAGTAAAGTTGCGTGCTATAAAGTGACACCAGCATATATAAAAAATAATGATATAGAACTTAATGAGGGTAGTTTTGAGTTATTGCAAGGGCAGTCAGTTGATATTACATTATTTTATGTATTAAACGACAAATCGACAGAAGAAAAGCTATTAGAAAATGGTGATGTAAGGTTTCAATTTATAGTCAATCCACGAAACGAAAGAATTGAAAATACTTTTATACAGGAAGATGAAAGAAATGGAATTGATTTTATTTATAATTTAACTGATATTATACATGAGTAACATTTTTTAACCCCAATTAACAGATTATTGATAAATTTTATCATTTATTTTCAAAATTATATGGTATAATGATAGGAAAATTAAAACAAACAAGGAGGTACTTTTATGTTTAACTTAAAGAATATTAAATGGAATGAGGTAGGTTTATTTGGAGCTGGTGTTTTATTTGGTACAGCAGGTATTAAGGCTTTATCAAGCAAAGATGCAAAGAATTTATACACTAAGGGTACAGCAGCAGTTTTAAGAGCTAAATCATGTGTAATGAAGACAGCTACAACTCTTCAGGAAAATGTAGAAGACATTTATTCAGACGCAAAGAGTATTAATGAAGAACGTGCCGCAGCAGAAGAAGCTGAATTTGAAGATGTTGAAGTTGAATTAACAGAAGACGAAGAAGAACAGGCTTCAGAAGAATAATAATACAGAAAGCTGGTTAGAGGAATTATGAAGTTCAGAATTTTACACGAAAACAAAGGCGTGATGAGAGTTCATTTTTCTCAAAGCAGGATGAGTTATGAACAGGCAGATATACTCTTATATTATCTTCATAGTAATAAGCTTGTAACATTTGCTAAAGTATATGAACGTACAGCAGACACAACAGTGAAGTATGTTGGAAATAGAGCTGATATTATTAGAATGTTACAGACTTTCCACTATGAAGATGTAGATGTACCTGATGATGTAATTGAAAATTCAGGCAGAGAACAAAATGCAGAGTATCAAGAAAAGCTTGTTAATAAAGTTGTATTGAGATTTGCAAGCAAGATGTTTATTCCATATCCGCTTAGGGCTTGTATAACAACAGTAAAATCTGTTAAGTACATTTATAAAGGACTTGAAACACTACTAAAAGGAAAGATTGAAGTTCCAGTTCTTGATGCAACAGCTATTGGTGTATCAGTTATAAGAGGTGATTATGATACAGCAGGTTCTGTAATGTTCTTATTAGGAATAGGGGAACTGTTAGAAGAATGGACACATAAGCGTTCAGTTGATGACCTTGCAAGAACTATGTCACTTAATGTTGGCAAAGTATGGTTAAAGACAGGTGATAAGCAGGTTCAGGTATCAACATCAGAGATTAAAAAGGGCGATGAAGTTATAGTACATATGGGTAATATAATCCCATTTGACGGAGTTGTAACAGATGGTGAAGCTATGGTTAATCAAGCTTCATTAACAGGTGAGTCTGAACCAGTTAGAAGAACTAATGGTAATTCGGTACATGCTGGAACTGTAATTGAAGAAGGAGAGATAACTCTTCTTGTTAAAGAAACAGGTGGTAAGACTAAGTTTGAAAAGATTGTTACAATGATTGAGGAAACAGAGAAGTTAAAGTCGCAGATGGAAAGCAAAGCAGAACATCTTGCAGATAGACTCGTTCCATATACACTTGGTGGCACAGCGCTTACATATCTTATAACAAGAAATGTTACTAAGGCATTATCAGTGCTTATGGTTGATTTTTCTTGTGCGTTAAAATTAGCAATGCCTATTTCCGTACTTTCAGCGATAAGAGAAGCTGCGCTTTATAACATAACTGTTAAGGGTGGAAAGTATTTAGAAAAGGTTGCAGAAGCAGATACTATTGTATTTGATAAGACAGGCACACTTACAAAAGCAACACCAAAGGTTGTTAAAGTTATTTCATTTAACGATACAACATCAGAAGAATTACTTCGTATATCTGCTTGTCTTGAAGAACATTTCCCTCATTCAATGGCAAAGGCAGTTGTTGAGGCAGCTAAAGAAAGAAATCTTGACCACGAAGAAATGCACTCAAAGGTAGAGTATATTGTAGCACATGGTATTTCTACAACTATTGATGGAAAGAAAGCTATAATAGGAAGTTCACACTTTGTATTTGAAGATGAAAAGTGTTCTGTTCCAGAAGGTAAGGAAGATTTATTTAATCACCTTCCAGCACATTGTTCACATCTTTATCTTGCGATTGAAAATGAACTTGCAGCGGTAATATGTATTGAAGACCCACTTCGTGAAGAAGCAGAGGCAGTTATTACATCACTTAGAAAGTCAGGAATAAGTAAGATTGTTATGATGACAGGTGATAGTGAACGTACTGCAAGTGCAATTGCAAAGGAAGTCGGCGTTGATGAATATTATTCAGAAGTGCTTCCAGAAGATAAGGCAAAGTTTGTTGAAAATGAAAAAGCACAAGGAAGAAAAGTAATCATGGTTGGTGATGGAATTAACGACTCACCAGCACTTTCTGCTGCTGATGTCGGTATTGCTATTAGTGATGGCGCTCAGATAGCAAGAGAGATTGCTGACATTACTATTTCAGCAGATGACTTGTATCAATTAGTAACTCTTAAGATGTTAAGTGATGGTCTTATGAAACGTATTAAAAAGAATTATAGAGTTATTGTTGGATTTAATACAGGACTTATCGCAGCAGGTGTTACAGGTGTAATACAACCAACAACATCAGCTTTACTTCATAACACATCAACTCTTTTTATAGGACTTAAGAGTATGCAAAATCTTATCTCATAAGTAGACATTAATATTTATATTTTAATAAAAACAGTATTTAGAATTAATTTTGTATTGTTAATTCTAAATACTGTTTTTTGTTTATGCAAACAACGAGCTAAAGTATGTAATTGTACAAGACTTTGGAAAATGGTTTAATAATTTCATAAGCTAAAATAAGGCAAATAAAGAACTCAAATTAAAGAAAGTATTGCAGTAATATGTAGTATAAGGTAAAATTATATAGAACGATAAGTTAATTAAAATACTGAAAAAAGGAGGCTGAAGGTTATGAGAAGTACAAAGAAGATATATGCGTTGTGTGTATCAATTCTTTTAGTTGTTGTAATGATATTTACATCGGCGGGATTAGGCATTAATGGCGTATATGGCTATCAAAATGTATTAGCTAATGAAGTTACAGAATATGATATTGCTAATAATACAAGTAATATTGATGGTGGCTTGAAAGGCTTCACACAAAAGACAGAAATAGTTGATGATATACAAAAGACAGATGAAGGTATTGAAAAACAAACTGTACCTAGTCTGTATAGTACAGAGTCACAATGGACTAATTATTCAAGTGATTATTACTATAATATGCTTTCATCAGAGGAGAAGTTATTATATGACAGACTTGAAGCGGCAGCAGTCAAGTATATGGAGTCATCAGAGGATATAACAAATGTTAAGTTTGGAAATGAATATTATATTGATAATGTTGATTGTAGTGACCTTAATATAAGCAAGGAAAGAGTACAATTTGTTGTGGAATTGTTTTACCAGACAGAGGCACAGTACTTTTATCTTGAAAATGTATGGACAATAAGTAAGACATCAGATGGAAATGTTGTAGCAGCATCAATTGCTGTGTATAACGAATTTGTTAATGGAAATACTCGTATGAGATATGTAGAGGCATTTAAAAATTCAATTGATGATTGGGTAGCAAAAGCTAATAAAGAGTCAGATACATACGGAAAACAAAAGGTTATACATGACCTTATATGTGAAAATATAACATATAAAACGGGAGATTATGACCAAAGTGCAGCGAGCGGATTATTAGATTATGGAGTATTCAATCAAAAAACAGTATGCGCTGGATATGCAAAAACATTTCAAATATTATGTAATGCAATGGGAATAGATACTATAATGACAGTAAGCTCATCTCATGCGTGGAATATTGTAAATATTGATGGATATTGGTATATTGTAGATTGTACTTATGATAAGAATTACTATAATTTTAATAAGTCTCCTTATCTTGATATAAGCTCTGCTACACTTAAAAATGTAAGTGATAATGATAAAGCTCATATTGTAAGAGAAGATTGGGCAGTATACCAACCAGTATGCCTTTATGATTATGGAAAAGAAAATAATGATATAGTATGGAATATTGGAAAAAATGTTACAGCTACATTAAATGGAGCCGGTGTACTTACAGTTGAAGGAACTGGAGCAACTTATGATTACACTAGAGGTAAATCACCAATATATGATAATGATTATAAATATGGAATTAAGAGTGTTGTTATTAAGTCAGGAGTAACAGGGATTGGTGATTATGTATTCCAAGATGGATACTTTGAAATTATAGAAATTCCAGATACATTAACAACATGGTCATTAAAAGCATTTACTAATTGTACAAATATTTCAAAGATAATTAATAATAGCAATCTTAGTTGTGATTTTTCTATATTTGGCAATAATGATGACGCATATATGTGGATAAATACTGCTACAGGAGCATTTGTAACAACACTTACACCTAACACAACTGTTGTAAGAACAGAGTACATTCCTGTAAAATCTATTTCGCTTAATATGGAAGATGCGCAGATGGACTTAGGTAATACATTACAGCTTGTAGCTACTATTTTACCTAATAATGCTTCACAAAAAATAGTAAAGTGGACAAGTTCAGATACATCGGTTGCCGATGTTGATAATAATGGTCTTGTTATGGCATATACAGAGGGTACAACACAAATAACAGCACAGTGTAGTGGTTTTACGGCAGTATGTAATATTACAGTAAATGTACCATACGAAGCATTGTATGAACTTAAGTTAGCTGATGATGGCAACTGGTATATGTTCGTTGGTGGTGGTATTGATTATGACTATAATGGAATGGGCTTAAATGAATATGGCTGGTGGAAGATAACAAATGGAACAGTAGACTTTAACTATAATGGAATGGCTCAAAATAGATATGGCTGGTGGATGATAACTGGTGGCGCATTAGATTTGAGTTATAATGGAATAGCACAAAACCAATATGGTTGGTGGAAAATAACAAATGGAACAGTAGATTTTACAGCTAATGGATTACAGTACGATTTATCGACAGATACATGGTGGTATTTTAATAACGGAGCAATTGACTTTGGATATACAGGAATGGCTGAAAATGAATACGGCTGGTGGAAAATAACAAATGGAACAGTAGATTTTGCTTATAATGGAATGGCTGAAAACCAATACGGTTGGTGGAAACTGTTAAATGGAACAGTAGATTTTGGCTATAATGGAATGGCTGAAAACCAATATGGTTGGTGGAAGATAACAAATGGAACAGTAGACTTTGGTTATAATCAATTAGCTTTAAATGAATATGGCTGGTGGAAGATAACAAATGGAGCAGTAGACTTTAGTTATAACGGATTAGCTGAAAATGAATATGGACTTTGGAAAGTTACAAACGGAGCAGTAGACCTTAGCTTTAATGGCCCAGTAGCTTATATGGGTATTGTATATAATATAGTAAATGGTCATGCTGTTTAAATAAGCCATAAAAAATAATATAAAAAGACTGACATATTAACAAAAATCAACACAAATTTTTGTATAGATTTTGTTATTATGTCAGTCATTTTTTTATCTATAATAAAACAACTTAGATGTAATAATTTAATTATTAATCAGAGTATAGATACTAGGTTATGGCTTAAAAACTCTGATAGTTATATATTAACAACCGAAGCAGTTACGAATAAAAGAAAATAAGTCGTTGCAAGATAAAAATTTAAAACACATAGTAAAAATCCTCCTTGTAATTATTTTTAACAACAAAAGTCATTGCGTTTGTTGTTGTTTGTCTTAGCTAAGTACATATTGATTGTATCAACGATTATACATAAAAACAATAGGAGATGATTGGTAATTAATCTGCGACTTGCATTCCATTTGCGTCCATGTGAAAGTTGTTGCGTATTATAAGCTCAGAAATAGGCACAAGAGTATAACCTTGATTTTGCAAGTTAGTTATAACTGATTCAAGAGCTTGTGCCGTATATTTTGCGCCATTGTGCATAAGAATAATTGCACCATTGTCTAAGGCTTTGTGAGTGGTTACAGTTTTTATAATATTGTCAACACCGTAGTCCTTCCAATCGAGAGAATCAACTGACCACTGTATAGGGTAGTAATTCAAAGAATATGCAGTATTAATAAGTGTCGAATTGTAATCTCCATAGGGCGGTCTAAATAAAAACATATCATATCCTGTAAGCTCTTTTACTTTGTCTGTAACAGATTGAAGTTCTTGTTTTTGTTCGGTAGTGTTTAGTTCACTCATTTTCTTATGATTTTGGCTGTGGTTTCCTAAGTCGTGTCCTCTTGAATATATTTCCTTTACCATGTCGGGATACTCATTAACCCAACCGCCTGTCATAAAAAATGTCACTTTTACATTGAATTTATCTAGTGTATCAAGAATGTGAATAGTATCATCAGCTCCCCAAGCTGCGTCAAAGGAAAGGGATACATATTTTTTATCAGAAGAAAATGTTATTGAAGTATTATTTATTGTGGAATTAGCTGTTATTGTATTATTTTGGAAATTTAATGAGTTGTTAATGTTTTTGTTTTGGGCTGATGTGTTAGTTGAGTTGTCGTTAGGGCTTGTGGTGCTAGTATTGTTATTATTGTCTTGTTGTTTTATTTTACTTGCAATATCCACACAGTATATTGGTAAATCTTTTTTGCCTGCACGACTATTTCCAATAATATCACCGCCACCAATTCCAGATCCGTTTTTAATTGATGAAACATTAGAAGAACTTGTATTTTGAAGTTTTTTAGTTTCGGGAATTATGTAAAAAACTACTGTAAGAAATGTAAACACAATAAGCATAAGTATAATCTGTAATGTGTTTTTGATTTTTTTAGGTAAATGTTTTGTTATATTAAAATTTCTTTTCAATGGTAATCTCCATATTTGTACAATTATTTGTATTATTATATTTAAGAGAAACTTAAATAATTACAATAAAAGTTTTTTATGTGTTGTAAAAAAAATTAATATTATATAAAACATTCATACATCGTTAAAAATACAGTTACTTATATTTGTATGCCATTATCGAGCAAGCAGGTTTGTTGTTATTAATTCTTTTAAATATTCATTGTTATATATAATATTGATATCTTACAAAAAAATTATTGAAATCTAAAAAAAATATAAAAATTTAAGTGAAATAAGTATTGACTTTTCAAAATTAAGGACTATAATAAGGGAAAAGTTTGAATAATTATACAAAATTTCAATGATGGGAACAAGGTTGCCTTATTGTGATACTTTGCAGAGAGCTGTCGTTTGGTGCAAGACAGTAGGTATTGTAAGACGATTATCCTCCCTGAGAAGCAGGCTGAAAATGTTAGTAAGCTGTGTCGGACTCCTCCGTTAAAAGGAAAGCGTATGTAGTACGTTAAGAGCTGTATTATTATTGTATTAAGTTGATAATATATACAGAATATGGGTGGTAACGCGGAATGATAATTCGTCCCTTACAGATATTAGTAGTATCTGTAAGGGACTTTTTTTAACCACTAATTATATTTTTTGAAATTTTGTATAAGTCTTCAAATTAATATTAATTATTCTAGGAGGATATGAAAATGAAGACTTTGCAAAAGGTAAGTAAGTTTTTATCTAATTACACATCAATCGTAGTAATTGCAATTGCTGTTGTAACATTTTTAGTTCCACAGTTTATGAAGTGGGTTAATTTTAAGTTATTTGTAGACTTTGTTGGAAATAAGTTTACAAGTCAGTCAATAATTATTGGTGTTATTATGTTTAGTATGGGTCTTACTCTTACAACTGATGATTTTAAAGAGTTAAAGAAAAGACCATTTGATATATGTATAGGTGCTATTGCTCAATACGCAATTATGCCATTTCTTGCACTTGCATTAACAAAGCTTTTACAGCTTCCAGACGCAATTGCACTTGGTCTTATTCTTGTTGGTTGTTGCCCAGGTGGTGTATCTTCAAATATTATGTCATACCTTTGCGGTGGTGATGTAGCATTTTCAGTAGGCATGACAACGGTATCAACAATCATTTCACCAATTATGACACCTATTATGGTATCACTTTTAGCAAGTGGTACTCATATTTCAGTAAATGGTTTATCAATGTTTGTATCTATTATAGAAACAGTTATTCTTCCAATAGCAATTGGTTTTACATTAAATCATTTCTTGGGAAAAAATGAAACATATAGGGAATTACAGCAGATAATGCCAGGCATAGCAGTACTTGGACTTGCTTGTGTAGTAGGTGGTGTAATTGCTTCACAGGGAAGTAAGTTCTTTACATCGGGTGTGTTAATATTTGTTGCTGTATTGTTACATAATGGTTTAGGTTATGCGTTAGGATATTGTGCTGGTAAACTTACAGGAATGAATGTTGCAAAGAAAAGAACAATATCAATCGAAGTTGGTATGCAAAATGCAGGTCTTGCGACTAACCTTGCAACAACAACTCCACAATTTGCTTCAACACCTGAGTCAGCAATTATATGTGCAGTATCTTGCGTATGGCATTCAATATCAGGAACATTACTTGCAGGCTTCTTTGCAAGTCTTGATAAGAAAAAACAAAGTAAAAATGTAGCACAAAAAGCTGCATAATTTAATAAATAATAATAATAAATAAAAGCTAAGTAGTTTTATGTTAGTAAATAAATTTTACAACAAACTAAAATTACTTAGCTTTTATTTTTTATTATTTTTAAAATTATTAATCTCTAAGTTTTACATAGACCATTTTTGAACTTTCATCATAACTATCACCAAATACAAGTTTACATAATTCTTGACAATATGATAAAGAAAATTCAGAATTTCCACTGTCTTTTCTAATAGCATTTTCAGAGGCTAATGTGTCATTGTAATCTGAAAGCTTATAAGATGTTATAAGCGATGTACCGAAAAGTTTCTGTGTAACAATAGGAGTGTAGCTGTATTGTTTAACATAGCATGAATTATCAGTTCCGCTCTTTACAAGAGTAACTTTAGCCATACCACCTAACATACGAGGCATTTTATCTTGATTAGAAACAAAGTTACCAAGAGAGTAATAAACAACCATCTGATGACCGTCATCTCTTGTAAGTGTTTCAACAGGCTCCATAACGTGTGGGTGTGCCCCAATTACAACGTCAACACCGAGCTTTAAGAAAAGATTAGTCCAGTACTTCTGATTTGAGTCAGGTTCGTATACATATTCTGTTCCCCAGTGAGGACATACTACAACCATGTCAGCTATTTCTTTTGCTTTTGTGACATCTTGTGTAATCTTATCTACGTCAAGCATATTTACAATGTATGGCTTAGAAGCTGGAATGGCGATACCATTTGTGCCGTATGTATAATTTAAAATGGCAATCTTAAAACCATCTTTGTTATATACATAAATGTCGTTGTAATCTTCTTCAGTTTCATTGATACCAAGTACTGCCATTTCTGGATAATTAGTTTTCCAGAAATTAAGACAATTCTCAACACCTGTAAGTCCCTTGTCAAGTGTGTGGTTAGTTGCGTGAAGAATTACATTGAAGCCAGCTTTAGCTTCGGCAACACCGATTTCATAAGGACTGTTAAAACAAGGGTAGCCGCTTAAACCTAATTCGACACCACCAAGAATTGTTTCTTGATTGACAATTCTTATGTCGGCAGCAGAGATATCACTTTTTATATTTTTAAATAAATGGTCAAAGTTATAAGTACCATCTGCTTGTAAACCACTGTTATACACACCCTCATGTGCTAAGATATCACCAATCATCATAATATCAACTGTAACATCGGGCGGTGTAGTTGTTGTTTCTTCAACGGTTGTACTTTCGGTTTCTTCAATACTTACATTGTCAGAAGAGGCTTCTTTTCCTTTAGAACAAGCTGAAAGGCTTATGCTAAGTCCAACAAGGCATACTATGGAAATAACAAGAATTGCAATAAGCGTTGGCATTGAGCTGTTGCGCCTTCTTCTACGTCTTCTTCTGACATTAGTTCTGTTTGTCATAAAATTTCTCCTTAAAATAATTATTATCATCTGTATACTTATTATTCTGGTATACAACTATACATGCTAATAATACATGAATAATGTACGATATTCAAGTGAAAAAGGATATATGGTTTAGAAAAAAAGTTTTTAAGTCAAATGGTGTTGTTACTATATACATAAAATACCAAAATGTTGTATAATCAAAAAACATTATGATATAAAAGTTAATGCAAAATTTAACGATAATCATAATAATGAAAGATAACAGAATGTGTTAAGTGCACTCGGCATGTTTTGGATATATATTTAAAGAGTGTGCAGAAATGAGGAATTTATGACCAGGTATTCAAAAAATGATATTTTCAGAATAGTAGAAGAAGAAGACGTAGAATTTATCAGACTTCAATTTACAGATATTTTTGGTGTTCTTAAAAATATAGCCATTACGGCGAGTCAGTTAGAGAAAGCACTTGATAATAGATGTATGTTTGATGGTTCATCTGTTGAAGGCTTTGTAAGAATAGAAGAGTCAGATATGTATCTTTATCCTGATTATGATACTTTTGAAATATTTCCGTGGCGACCACAGCAAGGAAAAGTTGCAAGACTTATTTGTGACATATATACACCTGATGGAAAGCCATTTGAAGGTGACCCAAGATATGCCTTAAAAAAAGTAATTAAACGTGTAAGTGATATGGGCTATAGATTTGATGTAGGGCCTGAGTGTGAATTTTTCCTTTTGCATACAGATGACAACGGTTTTCCAACTACAGAAACTTATGAAAGAGCAGGGTATTTTGATTTAGGGCAATCTGATTTGGGTGAAAATGTAAGACGAGATATGGTGCTTACACTTGAAGATATGGGTTTTGAAATAGAAGCCTCACATCACGAAGATGCTCCAGCACAGCATGAGATTGATTTTAAGTATGATGAAGCACTTGTAACAGCAGATAACATAGTAACATTTAAACTTGCTGTAAAGACAATTGCAAGAAGACACGGACTTTATGCAACATTTATGCCAAAGCCAAAATATGGAGTAAATGGTTCTGGTATGCACATTAATATGTCAATGTCAACTTTCGATGGAAAGAACATTTTCACAGATAATAATGACAAGTACAAGTTATCTAAAGACGCATATCACTTTATAGCAGGTCTTATGGAACATGCTAAAGGGATGACAGCAATCACTAATCCGCTTGTTAATTCATATAAAAGACTTGTTCCAGGTTATGAAGCACCAGTACATATTGCGTGGTCAGCTACTAATAGAAGTCCTCTTATAAGAATACCAGCAACAAGGGGAGAAGGAACAAGAATTGAACTTAGAAACCCAGACCCAGCAGCTAATCCATATCTTGTAATTGCAGCTTGTCTTGCGGCGGGACTTGATGGTATTGAAAGAAAGCTTGAAGTACCACAAAGTGTTGATTACAATGTATTTAAAATAAGTGAAACTGAAAGAATTGAACAAAACATAGAAAGATTACCAGACAACCTTTATGATGCAGTACTTGAACTAAAGAAAGATAAGGTTATATGTGATATGTTAGGCGAACATATACTTGAAAAATATGTAGAAGCTAAGTTAAAAGAGTGGGACGATTATCGTAAACAAGTTTCTGAATGGGAAGTAGAAGAATATCTTTATAAGTTCTAAATATTTTATAACGTAAATAAATATTTAATATTTGAAACGGAGGAAGGTGTATGGCAACAATTATTGTTGCATTCCCAAAACTTGAAGAAGCCAAAGCAGTAAAGAATTTGCTAGTTAGAAAAGGATATGATGTTGCAGCACCATGTACAACAGGAGCGCAGGTTATTAATCAAGCAGATAGGTTGTCAGATGGAATTATTGTGTGTGGTTATAAGTTGGCTGATAATATGATTTTTTCAGAAATAAATGAATATAAGCCAAAAAGTTTTGAATTACTGCTTGTAGCATCAAAAAGTAAATGGTTGGACTGTCAAGAACAGGGAATTGTATGTGCGGCAATGCCTATAAAGGTAAATGACCTTATATCTACTATAGAGATGATTTTACAGGCACAGATACGAAGAAGAAGAAAATCACGAACACAACCAAGAAAAAGAAATCCGCAAGAACAAAAGACGATAGATGATGCAAAAGCACTTCTTATGGATAAGAATAATATGTCAGAAGAAGAAGCTTTTAAATACATTCAAAAATGCAGTATGGATAGTGGAAATACTATGGTAGAAACGGCACTTATGGTAATGGATATTTATTCAGAAATTAGATAGATAATATAAGTAAAATTATTGATGATACTGTTTTATATTATAAAAACATAGCTTTGATTGCTTACAATATAAGAGTGTATTAAAATTTATTTTTATTAAGAAATATAGTAAATAGTAATATCATTAATAAAATTGTAAAGATAGAAAAGCAGATTGGAAATATATTTATAATTTAGCAGTATCAAGAAAAGAGGTAATTATGAAATTTACAAAAATGCACGGTTGTGGTAATGATTATGTTTATGTTGACTGCACAAAAAAAGAGCTTGATAATCCAGAGCAAGTGGCAATAAAGGTAAGTGATAGACATTTTGGAATTGGTTCTGATGGGCTTATTCTTATAAAAAGTTCCGATAGGGCAGATTTCTTTATGGATATGTATAATGCTGATGGTTCAAGAGGCAAGATGTGCGGTAATGGAATTAGATGTGTAGGTAAGTATGTGTATGACTTTGGTCTTACAGATAAGACAGAAGTTAAGATTGATACACTTTCTGGAATTAAGACATTGAAGCTTAATGTTGAAAATGGTGTTGTATCAACGGTTGTTGTTGATATGGGAGAGCCTATTCTTAATGCCGATGAAATTCCTGTTGACGTAACTACATTTAATAATCAGACATTGAATAAATCGGACATAATAATTAGTCAGCCACTTGCAGTAAATGGTTTTGAATATGATATAACTTGTGTATCAATGGGAAATCCACATGCTGTAGTTTATCTAGATAATGATATAGATATTAAAAAATTTGAAATTGAAAAAATCGGACCTGGTTTTGAAAAACACGAAGCATTTCCTGAGAGTGTTAATACTGAATTTATTCAAGTAGTTGATAAGGACAATCTTAACATGAGAGTGTGGGAGCGAGGTTCTGGTGAAACATTTGCTTGTGGAACGGGAGCTTGTGCAAGTCTTGTAGCAACTGTGCTTAATAAGATGTGCAATGAAACAGCTACACTTCATTTACTTGGTGGAGATTTAAAGATTACATGGGATAGAGAAAGTAACAGGGTACTTATGGAAGGTCCAGCAGAAATAGTATTTACAGGAGAAATAAGCGATGACAGAATATAATATTAAAGAATTTAAGGATATATTAGCTTCAGCAGAACCAGTACCGGGTGGTGGTGGTGCAAGTGCCTATGTAGCATCACTTGGAATGGCACTTGGAACAATGGTTGCTAATCTTACGACAGGTAAGAAAAAATATGCACAGTATCAAGAAGAAATAGAACACGCTATAGCACAGTCTGAAAAAATATCAGATGAGCTTATTGAATTTATAAAAAAAGACGCAGAAGCTTTTGAACCATTGTCAAAGGCTTATGGTTTGCCAAAGGATACAGATGAACAAAGAAAAGAGCGTGACAAGGTTTTGGAAAATGCGCTTGTAGTAGCCAGTGAAGCACCTATTGAACTTATGAAAAATATTATGGAAGCTATCAAGCTTCTTGACAGACTTTCTATAATAGGAAGCAGACTTGCTATAAGTGATGTTGGTGTAGGTATTCAGTTTGCTAAGGCTGCGTTAAATGGAGCGTCACTTAATGTATTTATTAATACTAAGCTTATGAAGGATAGAGATAAAGCGCAGGCTATGAATGAAGAAACAGAAAGTATTTTAAAGGCAGGGAATGAATTGGCTGATAAAATATATAATGAAGTGCTTAATGCTATTATAGTTAAATGATTTAATTGTGTAGGAAAATAATACTTAATTTTATAGTTGCTGATTGCTTGACCGCACGTCTATGTGCGGTACATCACTGTTTTTGACAGCACAACTAAGAACTACTAAGCTTTTACCATATACTATAAAATTAAATATTATTTTACTTATGTACTATTACATTGTGTACATTATGAAATGATAATATATATTAAGTTAATTTTATAATAAGATAAGGAGAATGTGAGAAGATGGAAATTTTAAAGGGTTTGCCAGTTGCTAATGCAATTAATGAGAAGCTTATAGAAGAATTAAAGGGAATGGATAAAGTTCCACATCTTGCAATTATAAGAGTAGGTGAAAGACCGGATGATATGTCTTATGAACGTGGTGCTACAAAGAAGATGGAGAAGGTTGGGTTTGATTGTACATCGTATACTTTTCCTGCTGATATAGACAATGAAACTTTCCAAAAGGAATTTGACAAGATTAATGAAGATGACAATATTGATGGAATACTTCTTCTTCGCCCATTGCCAAAGCACCTTGATGAAAAGGCAATTGAAAATAGAATTAATCCTAATAAGGACTTAGATGGTATTTCACCAGTTAATTTAGCAAAGGTGTATGCGGGGGATACTACAGGTTTTGCACCATGTACAGCAGAAGCCGTAATTGAAATGCTTGATTTTGCAGGTGTTGACCTCACTGGAAAAAGGGTTACAGTTGTGGGAAGAAGTCTTGTAATTGGTAAGCCTGTTACTATGTTGCTTATGAAGAAGAATTCAACGGTTACAGTATGTCATACAAAAACTGTTGATATGGCAAGTGTTTGCCGTAATGCTGAAATTGTTGTTGCGGCAGCAGGAGTTGCTAAAATGATAGATAAGAGTTTTATTAGTAAAGATGCTATTGTAATTGATGTTGGTATAAATGTTGATGAAGACGGTAATCTTTGTGGAGATGTTAATTTTGATGAGGTTAGTGAGCTTGCTTCAATATTGACACCAGTTCCGGGTGGAGTTGGAAGTGTTACAACATCAGTGCTTGCAAAACATCTTATGAAGGCTACAAAGAATAAGTAAGTTGTGAGGATACCAGTAGGATATAAAACAAACACACACCAGTAAAAGTACAACAGGATATATTTATATGCCATCATCGAACAAGTATGTTCGCTGTTGTCATACAAATATATCCAGCTGTTCTTTTAATGGTGCATTTATTGTTTTATATCCTACTGGTATCTTACGGAAGTTTGTTGGCTTGTGAAGTGTGGATATTATGTTTATATCTTATATTTTGCTATAAATTTATAAAGGTTTGTTGTAGTATTAAGGTTATGTTTATTGATTTATTTTGTTACTACTTTACAGAAGTTTAATTATGTATAAAGTATAGATATTTTAGCTATTTAGCTACTCTTATAGAAAGAAATATATCTTAAGGGGGAAAATGATTTACTATTATTGTGCTAAATATCAACAGTTAGAACATCTGTAACTTGTTGTGTAGAGTAGTCAGATGAATAACTCGATTATGAATACTGTAACACAGCAAAAGATGGAAACTTGTAAAAGGCTTTTGCAATACCAGGCGGTTATAATGCCTACTATTAGGGCGGCAAAGCCGGATATTATGCTGTTGGTTGCATTTATAATGGCTGGGAATGTCATTACGGCAAGCGTTACATAAGGGACATAGAATAGAAAAGATTTTATCAAAGGGCTTTTGATTTCTTTTCGTATAAGTGTTAGTGGGAGTGTTCTTATAAGATAAGTAACTACTCCCATTATTAATATATATATATAAGCATTGTGTGACATATAAATTTACCTTTCGTATTTTTGGTAGGGCTGTTATAATTAACAGTTATTATTTAGTTATTATTGTTCTTCTTTTACGGGAAAAAGAATTGCAGCTATAAGTGATATTGCAACTGTAAGTATTATAATTCTTGTACCTGACGCAATTGATGAAAGTATAGGTGCATATGTAAATATAAAGCTTGCTGTCATTGAGATAACTACAAGAAGTGCAATTGTCTTATTTTGTCTTGATGGTGGAATTATAATTGCAAGGAACATTCCATAAAGACCCACACTTAATGCACTGACTACGTTGGCAGGGAGTGCATTTCCAAGTATAACGCCAAGACAAGTACCGATTACCCAACCGGGAGAAGCTACAAATGCCATTCCATAGGTGTAAAATGGATTGAGTTTTTCAGGTACAGAAACGGACAGTCCAAATATTTCATCGGTTACAAACCAACCAATTATAAGACGGTGAAAAAATTTCATATTTTTATCGAATTTTTGACTTAGTGCGCATGACATAAGAAAATAACGTGCATTTATTATTAGAGTCATAAATGCCATTTCAACGTATGTTGCCATTGTTGCAATCATGGTAAAGCCTGCAAATTCTCCGGCGGAAGCATGGCTTGTAAAACTTGCAAGTCCAGCTTGAAATACCGTCAGTCCTGCGTTTTTTGCGGCTATTCCAAGTGTAAAGGATACAGCCAAGTAACCGAGAGCAATGGGAATTCCATTTTGAACGCCCTTGATAAACCAAGCTCTGTTAGATGTATTCATGTATATTTCCTCGAATTTAGTAATAGTAACTTTAAAATATGTTGTTGTAATTAAGAAATGATTATTTTTTTTAAAGTCCGAAAGAAATAGTACAACAAAAACTTAATTATGTAAATAGAATATGGATTTGTATTTTTTAGGTTTTGATGATTTAAGGTTGTGATGATAACAGTAGTATATAAAATAAACACACACCAGTGAAAAAACAATTACCTATATATGTATGCCCTCATCAGACAAATGTGTCTGTTGCTGTCATACATATATAAATAATTGTTTTTTAAATGGTACATTTATTATTTTATATAATAATGTTATCCTACGGAAGTTCTTTGAAATAAAACAAAAAATAAAAATGGGGAGTGTTTTGGATTGGTCATATAAAATAAAGTTTCCACTTATTATTATTCTACATAATAGAACTAGGAATTTAATGATAAGGTGAAGTTCGAGCTTGCAGGAAATTTGACTTGTTGAAACTTGTAGAGTCTGTTTCTTATAATTATATTAGGAGAAGTGCAAGCTTTTTTTAATTATAAATATAAGCTTGCACTTGAATAAAATTAGGATATATGAATTTTTAGGTTAGATTTTGCTTAATGCGTCTTCATCGGCTACGATTGTTACATCGTTATGTAGTTGTAATATAGAAGCTGGAACTTTAGGGGTGATAGCTCCGTATAATACTTCTTTTAATATAGCCGCTTTGTCTTTTCCGCTTACAATAAGAAGAATTTTCTTTGCCTGCATAATACTTTTAATTCCCATTGTGTATGCTTGTCGTGGTACATCTTCTTCTGATGCGAAAAATCTTTTGTTAGCTTCAATTGTACTTTCTGTTAAGTCTACACAGTGAGTTTCTTTTTCAAATGCTGCTCCAGGTTCATTAAAACCTATGTGACCATTTCTGCCTAGTCCTAGAAGTTGTAAGTCGATGCCGCCTTGTGAATGAATTATTTCGTTATAAGCATCACATGCTTTTTTAGAGTCTAGCTCTAATCCGTTTGGAACGAAGGTGCGGTCTTTATCAATATTTACATGGTCAAAAAGGTTAGTGTTCATAAAATAACGATAGCTTTGGTCATTGTCTGGAGAAAGTCCTTTATATTCGTCAAGATTGATACTTGTTACATCGGAAAAATCTAAATCGCCTTTTTCATACCATTCAATCAATTGTTTATAAGTTCCAATAGGTGAAGAACCTGTTGCGAGTCCAAGAACACAATTAGGCTTCATAATTATTTGGGCAGAAATAATATTTGCTGCTTTTCTACTAAGGTCTTGATAATTTTTTGCTTTATATAATCTCATAAAAATTCCTCCTTTTTAAAATGTAAATCTGCAAAATTCTATATTTATAGTATATAGTATAAGACGTTTGTAAAAAATTTCAATAAAATAAGAGTATATAGAAACTATTTTCATAACAAGAGATAATTATCCTTAAATTGTGCAAAATATATAAAATATAACATTTTAATGAAAAATAAAATGATAAAATACACAAAAGAATTGAAACTAAGTTCAATAACATATAAAACACTTGAAATTAATTTCGTAAAATTATATACTCAACTCATCAAAAGAAAGCATACAAGAAACATATTATTAGTAAATATATACGGCTATATACAAGTAGTTACATAAATTCAATTATTTTGAAAATTAAAGATAATAAGTGGAAAACTTGGATTAACAAATTGTAAAAGTATATATTAAGTACGATTATAAATATAATATCCATTATTATAGCAAAGGAGGTTGAGTTGAATGGATAGTAAAGTAGAAAATTTAAAAGGTAAATTGATTGTATCTTGTCAAGCATTGCCAGATGAACCACTTCATTCTTCATTTATTATGGGAAGAATGGCGTTAGCGGCAAAGCAAGGTGGTGCTTGTGGAATAAGAGCTAATACAAAAGAAGATATAAAAGAAATTCAATCACAAGTAGACTTGCCGATTATAGGAATTGTAAAAAGAGATTATGATGACAGTGAAATATATATTACTCCAACAATGAAAGAGATTGAGGAGTTAATGGAAGTAAAACCAGAGATTATAGCAATGGACGCAACAATAGCTACAAGACCTGAGGGAAAAACTCTTGATGAGTTTTTTAAAGAAGTAAAAGAAAAATATCCAAATCAGTTATTTATGGCAGACTGTTCTACGGTTGAAGAAGCATTTCATGCTGATGAGTTGGGGTTTGACTTTATTGGAACAACAATGGTTGGATATACACCACAAAGTAAAGGTGATAAGATAGAAGCTAATGACTTTGAAATTTTAAAGAAAATAGTTTCAAATGTAAAACACAAAGTAATTGCAGAAGGCAATATTAATACACCACAAAAAGCAAGACGAGTTATTGAGCTTGGTGCATATAGTGTTGTAGTTGGTTCTATTATAACAAGACCACAGTTAATTACTAAGTCTTTCGTAGAAGAAATGGAAAAAAATAATTATTAAAAATAAAGAAAAATAAGATGTGCGAATGGCACAAGAAAGAGGTTAATTATGAGAAATCTTGATAAGTATAAGGGAGTTATTCCAGCATTTTACGCATGTTATGATGAAAATGGAGAGATTAGTCCAAAGGCAGTTCAGGACTTAACACAGTTCTTTGTTGATAAAGGTGTAAAGGGTGTATATGTTAATGGTTCATCAGGAGAATGTATATACCAGAGTGTACAAGACCGTAAGATTGTTCTTGAAAATGTAATGAAAGTCGCAAAGGGAAAACTTACAGTAATATCTCACGTAGCTTGCAACAATACAAAGGACAGTGAAGAACTTGCAAGACACGCAGAAAGTCTTGGTGTAGATGCAATTGCAGCAATTCCTCCAATATATTTCCATTTGCCAGAATATTCAATTGCACAGTATTGGAATGACATTAGTGCAGCAGCACCAAATACTGATTTTATAATTTATAACATTCCACAGCTTGCAGGTGTTGCACTTACACAAGGACTTTTTGCTGAAATGAGAAAAAATCCTAGAGTAATTGGTGTTAAAAATTCATCAATGCCAGTTCAAGATATTCAGATGTTTAAGCAGGCAGCAGGTGATGATTACATTATATTCAATGGACCAGATGAACAGTTTATGAGTGGTCGTGTAATCGGTGCTGAGGGTGCTATCGGTGGAACTTATGGTGTAATGCCTGAATTATATTTAAAGCTTGATGAATATGTAAAAAAGGGCGACATGGAAAATGCAAGACAGATACAGTACGCATGTGATGCTATTATCTATAAGATGTGTTCAGCACATGGAAATATGTATGCTGTAATCAAAGCTATTTTAAAGAAAAATGAAGGCTTAGAGCTTGGCGGAGTTAGAAAGCCACTTACAGATATTACTAAGGAAGATATGGCTATTGTTGATGAAGCAGCAAAGATGATAACAGATGCTAAAGAAAAGTTTCTTTAATTAGATATTTTAAGTAGGTTATAAACTTTTATGGAGAATGACTATAATTAAAAGTAAAAAAGCTATGTGGTTGTCGCACAAATATTCCTTGTTGCGACAGTCACAGGCTAATATAAAATTATGTATTTAGGGAAAATAATTTTGAGAGGTAGGCTTTTAAAATGAAAAGTTAGTAGTAAAAACAGGAGGGATAACGTATGCAGGGTTTTACATATATTGATTTGGCAATACTGATTGTCTATCTGGCAGCAGTATTATTTGCAGGGCTTCACTTTGCAAAAAAGGAAATGACGGGTAAGGAATATTTTAAGGGTGATGGAACAGTGCCTTGGTGGGTTACATCAGTTTCTATATTTGCCACACTGTTAAGTCCTATTTCATTCTTGTCATTAGCAGGTAACTCATATGCAGGAACTTGGATTATGTGGTTTGCACAGCTTGGTATGCTTCTTGCAATTCCACTTACAATAAAATTCTTTCTTCCTATCTATAGTAAGCTTGATATTGATACAGCTTACCATTATCTTGAACTTAGATTTGGAAGTAAGGGACTTCGAGTTCTCGGCGCAGTAATGTTTATTATTTATCAGATTGGACGTATGTCTATTATTATGTATCTTCCATGTATGGTACTTGGAAGTCTTACAGGAATAAGTGTAAATGTACTTATTATAATTATGGGTATTATAGCAATTATCTACTCATATACAGGTGGACTTAAATCAGTACTTTGGACAGACTTTATTCAAGGCTCAGTGTTATTAATTGGTGTAACATTTGCACTCATTTATTTACTTGCTCATTTAGACGGAGGAATTGGAGCAATCTTCACAGCATTTGCAACAGAACACAAATTCCTTGCAGTTGACCAGCCTATATTTAATCCTAATATATTAAAAGACAGTGTATTTATTATGATTGTTGGTGCTGGTTTTAATACAATGAGTTCTTATGTATCAAGTCAAGATATTGTTCAACGTTTTACAACAACAACAGATACAAAGAAGCTTAATAAGATGATGCTTACAAATGGTGCATTATCAATATTTATAGCAACAGTATTTTATCTTATTGGTACAGGCTTATATGTATTTTATAAGCAGAACGCACTTCCACCAGCAGCCGCACAAGACCAGATATTTGCTTCTTATATAGCATTTGAACTTCCAGTTGGTGTTACAGGACTTTTACTTGCAGCTATTTATGCAGCAGCTCAATCAACACTTTCAACAGGTCTTAATTCAGTAGCTTCAAGCTGGACGCTTGATATTCAAGCAAGACTTACAAAAAAAGAGTTAAGCTTTGAAAAGCAGACAAAGATTGGTCAGATTGTATCACTTATCGTTGGTATATTTGCAATTGTAGTTGCTATGGTACTTGCAAATGGTGGTGTTAAGTCAGCTTACGAATGGTTCAATGGATTTATGGGACTTGTACTTGGTATTTTAATTGGAACATTTATACTTGGAGCATTTACAAAGGTTGCCAATACATTCGGTGCAGTTGCAGCATTTATCGCTTCATCAGGTGTAATGGTTTATATTAAATACTTCGTTCCAGCAAAGTCAGTTACAATATGGAGTTATTCTATTATATCAATTGTTGTATCATTAGTTGTTGGTATTCCTGCAAGTATTATATGGAGAAAGATAAAGAACGACAACTCAGTTCCAGCACCTAATACAACAATTTATAAAAATTAATGATTATATCAGACAAGTTCATTATTTGAGTAAAATGGACTTGTCTGTATATACATAACTTATAATAATTATTATTTGGGATAAAATTAATTGTGATAGATAAGGAGATTATTATGATTTTTGGAAATATAAATAATTTAAAAGAATATTCATTTCTTGAAGCTAAAGTTAAAAAATGTTTTGAATATGCAAAGGAGCATGACTTATTACAGTATGAAAAGGGAAGTCATGAAATAGATGGTGATAATTTATTTGTCAACATAGTAAGTTATACTACAACAACACCAGAAGAACGTTTTTGGGAAGCACATAAAAAATATCTTGATGTACATTTAATGCTTGATGGAACAGAACAGATTGATTTGAATTTTATTCAAAACATGCAGTTAAAAGAATTTGTTGAAAAAGACGATTTTCTTCCAATGGACGGAGATAAAAATTCTTCGGTTGTATTAAATAAAGGTGATTTTTTGGTATGTTATCCAAGTGACGGACATCGTACAGCGGTCAAGGCAAAAGACGAACCAGAAACAATCAAAAAAGCGATTTTTAAAGTTAAGATTGATTAAATGCAAATTGCAAGGAGGGCAGACCATTTTTTAGGTTTGTCCTTTTTTGCTAAATTTTTAACATAAAAGTTTAATGTTATGAAGAAATATTTTAAAATAAAATAAAGCTAAGAAAAGAGGTGCTTGTATGGAAAAGTATATATGTATAGATATTGGTGGAACTGCAATTAAGTATGGAATAATTAGTGCAGATGATACTATTTTAACAAAAAATCAGATGGATACGCAGGCGCATAAAGGTGGACCAGAAATACTTAAAAAAGTAATAAATATTGTGCAAAATGCGATTGATGAATATGGCGAAAAAATAATAGGCATATGTATTTCAACAGCAGGAATGGTTGATGACAAAAAAGGGGAAATATTTTATTCTGCACCATTAATTCCTAATTATGCAGGAACACAATTCAAAAAGGTGCTTGAAGAAAAATTTCACATTCCATGTGAAGTTGAAAATGATGTAAAGTGCGCAGGACTTGCAGAATATAAAACGGGTGCAGGCAAAAATAGCAGTATTATGTTAATGCTTACAATAGGTACAGGTATTGGAGGCTGCATTATTATAGATGGAAAAATCTTTCATGGATTTAGCAACAGTGCGTGTGAAGTAGGTTATATGTACATGGATGGAAGCGACTATCAAACACTAGGAGCGGCAAGTATACTTACACAAAAAGTTGCTGAGTGGAAAGGTGAAAGTAAAGATAATTGGAATGGTTATCGTATATTTGAAGAAGCTAAAAATGGTGATGAGCTATGTAATCGTGCCATAGATGAAATGTCAGAAGCAATTGCAAAAGGTATTGCAAATATATGTTGTGTAATTAATCCAGAAGTTGTTGTGTTAGGCGGTGGAATAATGGCACAAGAAGAATTTTTAAAAAATAAGATTGAAAATGGTGTTAAAAAATATCTCGTATCAAGTATAGAAAAAAATACGACAATTAAATTTGCAAAGCATAGAAATGACGCAGGAATACTCGGAGCATATTATAATTTTTGTAATAAACATAGTAAGTAATTTTTGTGATTTTAATAACAACATTTAATATTATTTTTGGTATTATATAGATATATTGATGGTTTAAAAGAAAGAACAAACTTATGAGGTTTTAAATTAAAAAATACAAAAATTATTTTTATAAGGAGTAGTTAGCTATGGAGTACTATGTAAAATCAGTTATACCAATTATTCAATCTAATTATGACAAGTTCACAACAGTAGAAAAGACAGTTGCAGATTTTTTTATTGAAAATGGAGATACAACAGATTTGTCAATTAAGACGGTTTCAGAGCATTTGTTTGTGTCAAAGGCTTCTATTGTAAGATTTGCAAAAAAGTGTGGTTTTCAAGGTTACAAGGAATTTGTATATCAGTATCAACAGACATTTAAGCAGAAAAAAGAGCCTATAACAGACAATACTAGAACAGTATTGTATACATATCAAGAGTTGTTAAATCAAGCATATAGTCTTATTAATGAAGCACAGATTGTAAGGGTTGCAAGATACTTAAATCAAGCAGAGCGTGTATTTGTCTGTGGCAAGGGAAGTTCAGGTCTTGCAGCAGAAGAAATGGAACTTAGATTTATGAGAATTGGCGTAGATATTCATTCGCTAACTGATTCTGATATGATGAGAATGCAGGCAGTATTTCAAAATAGAAGAAATCTTGTATTTGGGTTTAGTTTAAGTGGTGAGAAAAAAGGTGTGTTGTATTTACTTCGTGAAGCATATAAAAAGGGTGCAACAACTGTGCTGTTTACGTCTAATAATAGAGATGAGTATAAAGACTTTTGCACAGAAGTAGTACTTCTTCCATCACTTAAACATCTTAATCATGGAAATGTCATTTCTCCACAATTTCCAATACTTGTAATACTCGATATTGTGTATGAGTATTTTGTAAAAATGGACAAGTATGAAAGAGAAGAAATGCACGATAGTACACTTGTGGCACTTGAGGAAAGTGAAAAGAAATATTTGCACGAAGATTATGTGCAGGAATGGAGATAGTTATGGTTATTGATAATGTTTTAGTTTATACAGAAAATAAAGAGTTTGTTAAAGGCGGTATTGTCTTAGAAAATGATACTATTAAAAGTGTATATAAAGATGGTGAAAAACCACAAGTTGATAATGATAAAGTGATAGATGGAAATGGTGCATTTGCAATTCCTGGACTTATTGATTTACATTTTCATGGTTGTAAGGGTGATGATTTTTGTGACGCAAGTAAAGAAGCAATTGAACACATTGCAAAATATGAGTGTTCAGTCGGTGTTACATCAATTGCACCAGCTACTATGACACTACCAGTAGCAGAGCTTGAAAATGTATTAAAAACGGCAGCAGAGTATAACGAAACTTTACATGGAAGTGATTGCGCTGACCTTATTGGAGTAAATATGGAAGGCCCATTTATAAGCAAAGTTAAAAAAGGTGCGCAAGACGAAAGAAATATCATTCCATGTAACGAACAGGTGCTTGAAAGATTTTTAAAGGCTTCAAATGGACTTGTAAAATTTATTGGAATAGCACCAGAAGAAAGTGACAATTCTATTGAATTTATTAAAAATGTCAAGGATAAAGTTAATGTGTCGTTAGCGCATACTAACTCTGATTATAACACAGCAATGAAAGCATTTGCGGCAGGTGCAAATCACGCAGTTCACCTTTACAATGCAATGCCACCATTTACACATAGAGCGTCTGGAGTTGTAGGGGCAGTATCAGATAGTGAAAATGTTATGGCAGAAATAATATGTGATGGTATACACATTCACCCAAGTGTTGTAAGAGCGACATTTAAAATGATGGGTGCTGACAGAATGATACTTATTAGTGATAGTATGAGAGCGACAGGTATGCCTGATGGCACATATACGTTGGGTGGTCTTGATGTAAATGTAGTTGGCAAACGTGCAACACTTGTGTCAGATGGAGCAATAGCTGGTTCAGTTACTAATCTTATGGATTGTATGAGAACTGTTGTAAAGGATATGAACATACCACTAGAAACAGCCGTTGGCTGTGCCACAATTAATCCGGCTAAAAGTTTAGGTGTGTATGATAAGTACGGTTCAATTAGTGTAGGAAAAAAAGCTAATGTGGTGCTTTTAGGAAGTGAACTTGAGTTGAAGATGGTTGTTAAAGACGGTGAGATAGTTGTGAAGAATTTTTAATGTAAAAAGGTAATTAGTAGTATATTGTTAGCAAATAAAGTATATATTGCCAACTATTTTTTGATAATATATAATTATGTTATAAATAAGTGGCGGAAAACCCCATAGCTTGCTGTGGGGCTGAAAGCCACTCTTTTTCAACTTGACATATACATATATTTGTAGATTGCCCACAGACAGTTGCACCATGCGATGTAGTAAGAACACTGAAATCTATAAGTACAATTGAATTGTTTAAAGCATATCCACAGTTAAAACAATTTTATGCTAAGTGTGGTAAGTTGTGGTTTGATGGATATTTTATATCTACTGTAGGACATATAAGTGAAGCTACTGTCAAAAAGTATATAG
>ENA-ORUA01000418-ORUA01000418.1-human-gut-metagenome-genome-assembly--contig:-NODE-418-length-46405-cov-8.137023_pt1 | contig 46405 bp, 36 predicted proteins | sample MGYA00242076_ERZ509201 | MGnify/ENA primary metagenome ERZ509201 (study PRJEB26280, sample SAMEA2338863) | human gut metagenome | biome: human gut; feature: human-associated habitat; material: faeces...
TTTTACTTACAATATCAACTATTTTCGTGGCTTTCAGCCCCACAGCAAGCTATGGAGTTTTTCGCCACTTATTTATAACTTAGTTTATTATGAATATACAATTTATTATATCAGTTAAAACTTAACTTCTTCACTATCTTTATTAATGAGTCAACAAATGTTGCTTCTTGTACTGACTGAGTAGCTATTATATTTACTTCTCCTATTTTCTCATTTTTATAATAATACATAAGTTTACCAACTATATCTCCCTCATTTATAGGAGCTACCAATTGTGTGTTTATCTCGCTCTGCCTTGTTATATCTTCATCATTTATCTTATCCATAAACATATATGAAAATTCTTTTTCATATTTACATTCTATCGTATCTTGTTTTCCATTTTCAATCTTAATTGGCTCTAACTGTGGCACTTGCGTATCTTGATATATGTAACATTTGCTAAAACCATAATTAAGAAGTGTAATAGCTTCTGAAAAACGTGTCTTACTATTTTCCGCACCCATTATTACTGCAATTAAATCTATTCCATTTTTACTAGCTGTGGCTGAAAGACAACATTTTGCAAGACCTGTTGAACCTGTCTTTAATCCTGTTGCCCACTCATACTGCTTAATAAGTTTGTTAGTGTTAGTCAGTCCAAACTCCGACTCACCACGCCTTGTAACATGAGTAATCGTATCCATCCAAACAGTCGAATAATCGTGTATTTGTGGATAATTATTTATAAGCTCTCGACTCATTATTGCGACATCTTTAGCTGATGACATATGACCGTCAACATCAAGACCACAACAATTGACAAAATGTGTATTCACCATGCCTAGACCACTTGCACGTTCATTCATATGAGCAACAAAAGCTTCTTCCGTACCATCAATATGTTCTGCCATACTTACACATGCGTCATTAGCACTCGCCATACTTATACACTTTATCATAGTATTTACAGTCTGCGTTTCTCCCGATTCTAAAAACACTTGACTTCCACCCATTGAAGCGGCGTGTTCCGATACTGTAACTTCTTCTTCAAGACTGATTTTGCCACTCTTTAATGCGTCAAATATAAGCAGCAAAGTCATAATCTTAGTTATACTCGCTGGGTGTACTTGTTCATCGGAATTCTTCTCATAAATAATCTGTCCTGTGGTCGCTTCCATAAGAATTGCCGACGGTGACTGAATATCTAAATCATCAGCCTTTACTATCACTGGCGTGTACATTTGAACTACTATTGATAAAAAGGCAATAGTAAATATTAAAAGCATACAAATAAATTGCTTTGTATGCTTTTTAATATTTCTTATGTAATTATTAACAACTCTCCCCACAATATTCCCCATTTCTGAGCTAATGCTTTGTTATATTAAATATTACAACCTTTGCATAGGTATGCTCATATTTTTAATACATTCTACTAGGTGTGGGATTAAAATATGACTTTTATTAATATAATTTTAAATTGATTATCTTAACATTCTAGCATTTTTATTATTCTATTATTGATATTATCATAAACATTCCAATCACTGTCTTTTATGTTATTGTCTAATATCATTAATATGTTTTTTATATCACTCAGCACATCACGCAAACTATTTATATTAAATAATTCATCTTTTAAATTCACTATATTATATATAGAAATATTTTTTATATTTTCTCCAAATTCAATTACGTTATTTATTTTTTGATTTAACACATAATCAAGCTTAGCTTTTGATATCTTAATTAATACATATTTAGATAAATCATCAATCAAATGAGATATTCCATAAATTACATCTATATAAGCTTGCTTTTTTAACTTTGTTTCAAGTACACATATATATTCAGACATTATCGTTATTTCATCATTTTTTAATGGAGCTATATTTAATTCGTTATCTTTTATTAAGCTATTAACTTTCTTAAAATCTAAATTCAATCTAGCATTTGCAAGCTCTAACATTGTATATATCTCTTTACTTACACCACCATTTATCTCACTTATAAGTTGTAATGCCGAATTATAATTGTATGTTAATATATGCTTTTTCATAGTTTCTAGCTTTAACAATCTTATAAGGTTCATACATCTAACTTCTTCACAACGGTTAGCACTATCTAACTCATTATCTTTATTTAATTGCCAATTAGAAACAACATCATATTCATTTCTATTTTCATAAGTTACATTCATTCTGTTCAAAGGGGAATTTACTTGAATTGGTGTAAAGCTATATTCAGCAAGAGTTGCAAGAATTAGTAATGCACTTTTCATAGCAGGCGTTCCAGAAGCCATATTCACTATAAGTTCATCATCTTTATCCATATTACCACTTATATCCTTAATTATGTCATGGAATAGCTGATAATATATATCGTATTTTTGTACATCTTTAAATTCAATATCTTCAATTACTCTTATGTCAAAGTGATGATTGATACTTTCTTCTAATAGTTCTATTGTGCGAATATATCTATTATCATGTCTATGGCGTTGTGTTATTTCTTTTGACATATATAGTATCACTGTGTCGGGTTTGTATTGTCTGCATATATGAAGCATTGAACCATCGTGAAAATATTTTATAGGGTCAGTCGAACCTATTGGCGAAAATAATATTCTTTTTGGCATAATATTTCCCCTTCTAATGTAAATATATTAATTTAACTCGTCCCCTATCGGGGAAATAAGATTTATAACCCTGCCATTCACAGCCTAGTGTTTATGCTGGTTGTAATGGTACTTTGCGTTGTAAAATGAAAATTGACATTAACTCTAACACTAAAACTCATCAAACAGCCCGCAACGCCAGTAAATTCAAGCCTCAGCTCAAAATTAACTTACTGTATCTATAATGCCTTTTCATAATACCATAAATAAAACCTACTATCAAATCTTTGCTATAAATTTTTATATTAACCTTTACAATTTATTAATACAATGGTATTTTTAATTAGCAAAGTCCTATTCTTATTTTTACAAAATATAAGTTTAAGACTTTGCTAATTAATATTAATCTAGCCTTTATATAATAATTATATCTTCGATTTCATATTCTTCTTGCTTCCCCCATGAAGTAACTTGACCTTTCCCACTTATTTGATACAACTTCACACTATCTTCTACTTTATCAATATACTGTGGAATTTCTTTTTTTAGTTTTTCAAGTTTTGTTTTAGTTATAACAGCTTCAAATGCTGATTTTTGAATACGAAAACCATATCCTAACAACAGCTTTGCAAGTTTTACCCTTTTTGAATTACTTGTAATATCATATATTATAAGTATAAATAATCTATCATCTTTTTCACTATCGGATATATCAAAAAAATAATTCTCATCCATATATATACACCTCACCTTATACAAATTGGATGATAAATCGTTGCGTCTTCACTCTCTATGGCTTTTACCAGTTGATTAATTTGTAACAATATTGCATGCCTAAAATTAACTGGATAATTTACATAATCTAAATATCGTACATCTGTTTGAAATTTTTTCTCAAGTTTTTTAAGCAGTATTCCAATTCCATTTTTATTAAGATAACACCCCGGCTCATCTATATTTGTTATGAAGTCATCTTTTTCAATTTCATTTCCATTAATAATACTCATTACAGTTGCATCAACAATTACAGCTCGCCATTCTTCCATAAGGTCACTTGCAAGTGTTGGATGCTTCTCAGCATCTCTATGAATAAAACCGAAATACGGATTAAGTCCCTTCTGTTCTATTTTTCCATATATTTCATTCATAAGAATAGAATAGCCTAATCCAATCATAGAGTTAAATTCATCAAGTGGCGGTCTTCTACTTCTCCCCTCAAAAGCAAATTCTTCCTTTATACACTTTGACAAGCCATTAAAATAACACTTAGCAGCTTGCCCTTCATACCCCATTATCTCAAATACATCGTCACACTTTTGCACACTATGTTTACAATCATCCATAATGCTATGTATACTAGGTAAAAATATTTTCTTATATCTTTCATATCTTTTTAATACAACATTCTGATTATTTATCTTAGCTGTGATAATTCTTTTTGCTAATTCAACTGCAAACTCAGTATCATACAAGGCACATTGAATTCTTTGTCTGTGTGCCTTTACATGACCTGTTGACTGCACTTTTCCAAAGTATCTACCACTTTTAGAAAAATAAGAAATGTTAATTCCTCTCTTAATACATTCTTCCATACAATGTGTGGTTATTTGAGAATGTCCCATTATAATTATACTTTCAAGTGACTCTATTGGGACAAATTTTTTCATACCATCGGGATATTTAGCTATACACTGATTTCCTTCAACACTTACATTTACTCCATTTTCATTTACATATAGATAGCACATAAAATTACCTCCTTATATAAATTTTTCACTAAAGTAACTCGTCCCCTAATGGAAAATTGATATTTATAACTTGCTTATGAATAAATTCAAAGCAGAATTTTATCAAACGTTTCCGTCCCCTATCGGGGAATTGATATTTATAACTTGACGAAAGAGAACAGTATGAAGAACTGTTCCAAACATTTCCGTCCCCTATCGGGGAATTGATATTTATAACTGCAAGTAATGAATGTAAATGGCAACAATAAAGAATTTCCGTCCCCTATCGGGGAATTAATATTTATAACTTTAACTATTAATAAAGATTAATGATTTTAAGTATAACAATTTCCGTCCCCTATCGGGGAATTGATATTTATAACAAGCGCAGTAAAAATGTCTTCAATGTGGACTTACAATAGATTTCCGTCCCCTATCGGGGAATTGATATTTATAACTTGAAACAATTTAATTTTTTCAAAACACAAAATTAAAGTTTCCGTCCCCTAACGGGGAATTGATATTTATAACGAAATGTGACAAATGCAAAAAGTGCGATATGCAAATTTCCGTCCCCTAACGGGGAATTGATATTTATAACTTTAAAAGAATTTCAGCAAGCAAGAATTAATCTGTTTCCGTCCCCTATCGGGGAATTGATATTTATAACAAGAATGAAAATAAAACAACTAAAGAAGATGTGTTAAAAGATTTCCGTCCCCTATCGGGGAATTGATATTTATAACTATAAAGGTGGTGAGAAATATGGCAAAATTGGAAAAAAATTTCCGTCCCCTATCGGGGAATTGATATTTATAACCAAGTACAGAGAGGTGCAGATTTGGGATTTAGGATTTCCGTCCCCTATCGGGGAATTGATATTTATAACAAGAAAGGCGGTGAATAATAATAAATAACAAATTTCCGTCCCCTATCGGGGAATTGATATTTATAACAACTTTTGCTAAATGTATAGAATGTTCGGTATTAATTTCCGTCCCCTATCGGGGAATTGATATTTATAACCAATAGCTATGAACGTTGATAATAGAATAAAAAAATTTCCGTCCCCTATCGGGGAATTGATATTTATAACTCTGCCATTCACAGCCCAGTGTTTATGCTGGTTGTAACGTTGCTTTGCGGCGTAAAATGAAAATTGACTTTAACTCTAACACCAAAATCCACAAAATAGCCTGCAACGCCAGTAAATTCTAGGCTCGGCGCAAAATTAACTTAATTTATTAATAACGCCTTTTACATGATATCACATATAAAATATATTATCAAATACTTTTTATATATATTCATCAAATAGCCAAGCAAGCTCCACTCCACTTATTACCTTTACTTTTCACAATGAAAGTGAAGAACTTGCTTGACATTGTTAAATATCTAACTAAATACTACTTTAAATAATATTATTTATCTAACGTAAGCCTACACAACCCCATTTGCAATATACGACCATTACAACTTGTATATTTAATTATATGTGGTGATACTCCTGCACTTGCGTCTGTTGTCTTATTTTCTCTGTCAGGTTTAGTCGTTCTTTTTAATACTTGCCTTGTAACCTTAAATCCATCAGCTTGACCAAATAATGGGTATATTATAGTCTTTGACACAAAACCAGTTCCACCACCAAGTATTACATTATTATCTTCAAGCAAATCGGCAGATTTAAACTTACTTACAAATACCTTGTTGTAATTATTAGCGAATGACTTTATTGCTTCAATAATTGTATCAATAGTTATACTGTCGCACACTGTTTCGTCAATTGTTATAGTAAATCTTATCTTTGTGTTAGGTTTTATACATTCCCTTACTACATTAAGTTCATGCTCTTTGCCGTCAACATGACCCTCTAACTTTTTACAGAGTATAAGATTACTTATATCTATTGATTCACTATCACTTACAATAATACCACCCATTATATCATTGACAGCATTTACTTTATTTTTTTCATCTCTTTGTAATTCATTAAAACAATCCGTTTCTATACTTTTTATTTCTCTTGCTGCTAATTGCTTTCTGCCAACTTTTTGATTAGATAACACATTATAACTTATTGAGTTTTTGGCATTACTATATTTTTGTGGATTATTCATAATATCATAAGCTGTTAATATTGTTCTTAACATTCCTTTTATAGAGCTTCCCGGAATATATGGCATATTGTACGGGTCTTTTATATGCTCACATATCTTTATTTCTGCGCTATTTATATCCATACTGTCACCGCACTGCATACCATATTTTACGCAGTTGTCTATATCCTTTTTGTTGATATTATTTTTACTAAGCCACTGTTCTAATCGAAGTTTTCCCTTTCCAAGTAGGAACTTCTCATATTCATCGCCTAATCCTTTTTTGGAAAGGTTCATATACATTTTTTCCAAATCAATAATATTTATATGTTTTCTATCTGTAAATATATATCCTTTTTTATCTATTTCCTTACCATTGCCAATGTATACAGGACCTATTGTTTCAAGTGTCATATGATATTCTTTTATTGGACTATTCACGAAATCACCCCCATAAACATTGGTTTTGCATATCTATATACTGCGTGATAATTATTATCAGAAGACACATCATATACATCGCCCTCATATTTTGAGGCAACACAAGCTCCTGCTGATAATACATACAAATCTTTTTTTCTCTTATCAGGAAATTTTGACGAAGCTACAAAACCACTTCTTTTTATAATTTTGTATCTTGCACTCTCCAATACATTTTCTAACTCGTTCTCTTTTGGTAGACTTAAAGATAATGTCATATATGTATCTGCTTTTGCATTAAGCATTGTCATCAATTCTTGAAGGCTATATTGGTAATCTTCTTCTAATACTTTTTCAAATGTAAATCTACCCATTCCTGAACTTCTTTCTCCGCCTATTCCACTTAACCCAACAAGCTTTAATAATTGTTCAAATTCAACGAGTACATCATCATTTTTATAACCTGCTATAACATACAATCCATTGTTTTCATTATAGAAAAACTGACCTACCCTATATGGAACTGTTTCATCATTTCCATTTATAGACGCAGATACTTTTATATACTTTTTTCCAAATGTAGAAAATTCTTCTGCAATATCAGATGAAAATTCACCATTTATATATTCTTGTAACATATCTGCCGGAATAAACTTTGTATTCTTATATAACTTCTTTATTACTGAATTTCCAGCAGTTTCATCGTCTTTGTGCTTAATGTCACACATTGGCTTTGGTATATAATATGAGTCATCTATATATGGCAATCCATCTGATATTATAAGATTACCATTTTTTACATTTGCAACAAGTTTATTCAATCTATCTTCACTGTCCTTTATTGCCTCTATACACATAGATGAAAATAGAGTATCTGCACAAAAAGTATAATCTGTATCTTCAAGTCTGCCTTTTCCAAAGTGAACACCTGCATTAAATGTTAATCTATATACTTTGTATTTCATATTCTTCTCCATTTAAATATCTGATAACATTCCATTTACTTGCTCCATAATCATATCATCAACTTCTCCAATAACAACATTAGCTTCCATATTAGAAAATGTCACTTTTCCATAACCTCTTGAACCACTTCCACCTAAATAATCATATTCAAGCATTTTAAAACCATCTACTAATACTTTAATGTCATCTACAATTTCGTCTTCTTTTCCATTTTCAACTTCATATATTATATCAATACCAAATTGTAAGCCTTTTATTGCTCTTTCTATCTGACGTGGATTAGCTACTGCTGTTGCTCTATTTATAGAATTTTCAAATTTTACTTCTGTAAATGACTGCACTCCTCTTTTTCTTATATCCTCTTCATTAATCATAAACATATCTGATATTAGTACCTTACTTGGCATTACTTTTCCATCCGTCTTTTTTGCTGAACCAAATAACCTTGTAATACACTTATTATCATTATCCGGATTAACTATTTGTGTATTATATTTTTTGGCAAGAAGTGTTCTTATCTTTCCCTTTAATGAACTCCCCGGAACCATTGGCTTGTTAGTTCTTACATCTTTTATTACTGGAGAGTCAACTGCACCTATTGCTGAAAATGCTGATGAACCACCTATGTGCATACCTGTTTTAGTTTCTAATATACCTGTTATTTGAATTTTTGAATACATAATTTTTCTCCTCTTAATTAATCATCATTTTTATTCATTGCACTATTTTTAAATCTTTTAAACGCAACTAATGCTTCCATATAGTTATAAAATAATATGTACTTCTTTTTGCTTCCACTTACTTTTTTCATAATATTAAGAAGCCCTGCTTCTGTAACAAAGTTTTTCACACTTGGTTCTCTACCCGCTTCATATACAAATCTCATTCTTAAATATTCTATTCTTGCACTGATTTCTTCTGGAAGCTCGTCATCATTACAATCCATAACCTGATTATAAATATCTGCTGCCATTGACAATAGATTTCTTATTTTAGACGTTGTCACCATATCTATTGTCCTTCCACGACTGTCCTTTTTTTGACTTAACTTTTCAATAACTTCTTCTGCTATCTCAACATAATTTTGCTCATTAAGAACCTTATTTTTCTTAGGTTCTTCTCTCTTGTCAACTACATTCATTAATAATACCTCCAAAATATTTAATCATTTTTATCGTTGTTTCTTCTAATATACGAATATATATTCATAGCTGTTTTTAACTGTCTTCCATCTTTTGTAAGCTTATTACTATCAGCTTTATCAAGTCGCACCCATTTATACATATTTTGTGAAAATATATTATATCTTTGTCTTACTTCCGGCAATGCTTCTTTATCTGGTTCAAGTCTTGCAAGTATATATACAAATCTTGCAAAATTAATTCTATCTTCTTGATTTCTTATAAGCTCAAGCAGATTATATAAAAATCCCATACCCCTTTCATCTTCATTGTCAAAAAATTCTTTTATACACTTATACTTTTCACCAATAACTTCATTGATAAACTCGTCCCAACTATAAGTTCCATCACTTATTACTACTTGATAACCTTCGCTGTCATACTCATTATGTACAGCACCATCGTCAAACAATGTTATAGCATTTTTACCTGCTTTATTCTTTGACATATTTTCTAACTCTGCTACTTCATTAGCTATAACACTTATTGGATAATCATGTTGATATACACCAATTCCCGCTGATATTGTCAATGTATTTTCTGTATACATCTCAAACTTTTGCTTTAAGTCAACAGCAAGTTCTATAACTTCATTCCAAGCTCCCACAATGAATACGTCATCACCACCAGAATAACATATTACTGCATTTCTTATATACTTCTTTTTATCGTTATCATTTCCATCAATGCAATATTCTCCATTTTGTAATATGGAATTAATATACATTTTAAAGAATAATGATAACAACCTTGAAAGTGTTGCTGTTCTTGACAATGTAACGTATCTGTTATCATTTTCTTTATTATTAAAGCCTGATACAAATGTTGTTCCAAGATTGTCAACATCGGCTCTTAATACACCGATTCTTTCTATGCCCCTAGACGCTTTTGCCATATCTTCAAATGTATTGCAATCGCTGTGATAATTCCCAACCCATAACTTTGTTACCATTCCTACACTAGTATACATCTTATTTTTGCAATATGCTCTAACAAATTTATTGTCCGATTTTTTCAATCTTTCAACTAATGAAGCTTTAGTATCTGCAACTAGATAATATCCTAATGGCAATATAAGTGAATTTTTCTCTGGCTGTGACAAAATTGTAAAAAATTCGTAGTTATCATCAAGTATCTTAGATGACATATCTTTTAATGCTGCACACACTGAACACATTTCTTCATCATTCAACTTCCCAATTCTTCTACAAACACAACACTCTCTAGTTGTATCCTTTATCTTACTATTGTTTAATGACATAAGCTGCTTTGCAGAATATCTTGAAGCTTTCTTTTTTGATATCATGCTACTTATATTTTTAAATATATTCGCATAACTTCCATTTGGCTTATTTTGAAAATCATTGCTACTACATATGCTATAGCCATCACTTACATATAACGAAGTCTGAAAATTCTTAAGAAGCCACTCATTTACTTCTTCATTATACTCCTTTATAATATTTTTTGCCTTATTTGTATTAGGCAATAATATATAACAATGACCACCTCCTGAATATATAAGATTAGTTCTTGCAAGCTCTAAACGATCAAGTAAACAATCAATAATATGTTCCATCATTATTTCAAGATATGACGATTTTGAACGTAACATTTTCATTGCATTTTTTGAATTGATTGTATATATAAATTCCTGTATACCTGATATATCCATTGAATACAATATAAATGCTTCTTTTTCATAAAACTTTTTACTACCTGTGAAAAGTTCTTTTTTGTAATTATCAATGCCATTTTCATCAAGATATTGATATATACAAAGTGCTATTGCTGCTGTTATCTTTACATGGTCATATAATGATATATCTTGAACTTCTCTTTTTGATGTTGCGCATGGAACGTATGTAAGATTGGCTTCAAGAACCTCAAGTAATGAATTAATATATTTATTGTCATACTGCGTAACACCTTTTAGATTGTTAATTAGATTTTGTTTTACCTCCTTATAGTATATCTTATCAAATGACTTTTTTTCACTAACTGGATAGTTTATTTCTTTTTCGATATTTAACATATCTGGTCTGTAATACAGTTGTCTATTATGTTCACTATTTTTATTAAGTCTATTAAATACACTTTCTAGTGGTGTTGAAATCTCAAAGCCTTGTTCTTCCTCCATCTTATCTCGCCTATCTGTAGCAGATGCTATATTATCAGCTATACATACAATATAAGCAATAGAATTGTCATCAATATTTGAGCCTTTAATAGCATCTGCATGGTGATACTTAACACCTTCCAGTATATTTTTATTATTAATTCCCAACTCTGACTTTAAAAATTCATATCCACTAATACTATGCTTTCTTCTATCAGTTCCTTCTCTATATATAACCTTTCCAGTATCATGAAGTAAACTTGAAATTACTGTTTCTGTACTTCTCTCATCCATATTTTTAATCCTTTCTTACTGTTTAATATTCATCTTTGTAAATACTTTTTCAACCATTTTTAGTTAATCAATTATTCTCAATCCACATCATTACTTAACTATTTTTTGTAAATTCATATAACCTTATAGCTCCCATTCCAATAGATGTCTTTATTCCCACACCAGAATACTCCCCAAACTTGAGTAATAATCTTATATACCTTGATATTGTATTGTTTCCATTTATCTTCATAGAAATACTTCCCTTATATGCCGGTATATTAACTCTTTCTAATGGAAAACTTGTACTTTGAAGCTTGTATCTTGTTATCTCACAACACTCAACAAGCTGTTGTAATGTATCTTCATCATACATATCAAGTTCACTCGAAGTATTAGTATACTTCTTCATAAGACTTCTAGATATCATTTCAATATTAGGAAATATCACATATTTCCCATTACTTTTAAATGATGTTGGTGTCATAAATTCAATATTATAAAATCGTTGTCCTTCTTCCTCATAAAATTCTTTCATAAGTTCAGATTTTTCCATTGTTATTAAACGTTTTTCTTTAATCTTAACTTTTACTTGTTCATTTTTTATAGAAAAATGTGAGAATTGGCTATCTATAAGTCTTTTTATAATATTTTCATATGCTTCCTTATTCAAAGTATTAATGCACCACACTGTAATACCATCTCTTTTTACAAGATATTGACTGTAAGGATTAAGTGCCTGTTCATGTAACACTTGTGCATATCCTGTATCAATATTTTCCATAATCACGCCTTGAAGATTAGACGAATTGCGATAATCAATCTGTTCATTATCAAGTATTAATTCTAACCTAGCTAACATAAAGTCCCTTCCATTCTTAAAACATCAATTATAATTATCTATATCTAATAAATTTTAATATTTTCTATTATTTGACAACATTTATTATAATCTAATAATACTCTTATATCATGTTAATTACAATGTATAATTATTTTTTATTTTTATACAGTATATTAATTAGAAAATAGCTATTTTACTATATTTTTTATCTTAAACAATTAATATTTTATACAGTATACCGATATATTAAATTAAATAGATATTCATCATTTGCTTATTATATAAGCTTAATAGTGTTAAATAAGATATCGTTAATAAAAGGAGATTTAATATGGGAAATTGGAATAATATTGAAGAACGTCAACACATTAATATTTCTGAAAAAACTTATGAAATACTCTTATCTGATATTGAAAAATATAACCTTACATCTTTTTCTACAATCACTAATCTTATTATAGAAAATGGTTGTTTAACACTTCCTGCTAATCCTATTAACTACTTAAAAGAACAAGAAGCCATTTACAACAACATACTATCAAAATACATTTCTGACACCACTTATAATTCTATCAGAAATAATATTTTTAGTGATATAAAAAATAACACAATAAACACTTACAAATATCAATATTGTAAAAACCTAAAAGGTGTTCAAAAAAATATTCATTACAGCAAACGTGCAATTCATATTCTACAATGTTGCGATGATATAATAATTGATATCTACAAACGCCCTGGCAAATTTGTAAATGCACTATTTGAGTCTTTTGCTGATTTAAAAGATACTGAACGTGACAAGATTATTAAAAAAGATATTTATGAAAATATATGTGACAATATAAAGAACAATACAATTGTACTTATAGAAATGTTCAACCACAAATCATATTTTATACAACCCATATCAATAGAAAATTATTTAAACTACACTTATGTAATATGCAAAAGTTGTGATATAAATAATGGAATTAATGGTACTTATATAGACATGAACCCAAGATTATCCAATATAATCTCAGTAACAAATACATTTAAAACTTGCCATATTTCTGATACAGAAAAGACACAAATGTTAAAGAAAATAAAAGCCAATGGTGCAGCATATTTTTATAGTGACAGTGAAAATATCAAAGTTGAATTAACTGACACAGGAGTTGCTATGTATAACACAATACTACATCAACGCCCTGCATATACATCAGTAAATGGCAATATATATACATTTAATTGCACACAACGACAGGCTTTTAACTACTTTTTCAAGTTCGGGAGCACCGCCAAAATAATAGCCCCAGACACCTTAAAAGAAAAATTTGCCACTTTATATGAACAAGCTTACAACTCCTACAAACTCTAAAAACAAATATATAAAATAAGCAGTCAAAAATATAAACTCTATTTTTGACTGCTTCTTCTATACATTATTTAACTTACTCATATTTTATTTTAAAGTAATCTAACAAAGCCTTATAATTAATATTTACCTACTCCCCAACCAAAACCACTCAACATTTCCAACTTGATTGAGCTCTTTTCCTTTATGAGAGCAAGTATACAACACTCCATCTTCCTTATAGAAATACAACTTATTCTTATAAAAAACAACTCTTGCCGAAGATGCTGTTACATCATCAGATAGCTTAACTTCATTATCTGACACAGAAGCTATATAATACCTAGAATTATCCTTAATATAAGTTACTCCCTTATCAGAATTAACTACAAGACTTAGTGAGCCTTCTAGGACATTTTCAGTAATATTCTTAATATCACCCTTTTTAGCATAGACAAGATTGCCATCTGAGTTAATAAATACAAGCTGTTCTTCTGATGGTATATACACAAGTGACATCATTGAACCCAATTGTGCTATTTGGTTATAGTCACCCATTACTTTTCCATTAACCTTTGCATAAGAAAGCTTACCAGAATTTATCATATAACAATAGCTGTCCTTTTCATATGCAAACTGCAATGTAGAACCTACTGCTTTTGCAATTATAAAATCATCTGTGTTATCAGCATCTACCGTCTTATTAGTAACTTCTTTTTCTGTAATCTCATGGTAATAACACACATTATTAATAGAATACACAAAACCTGTTGCTGACTTTAACTGATTGACTTCATCAGAGTGATATGTATATAGGTTTTGTGTTTCATCAGACATAACATACACATAACTTACGTCGTCTGCTATTCCCGTCTTTTTATCCATCTTTTCATAATTGTAAAGATATAAACTGTTGTCCTTATCAAGACATATTAAAACATTCTTATTAGTATAAATATTAACATTTTGAATATTGTCATCTATAAGTTGTTGTTTGCCTTGAAGCACATCTGACTTTGAACTTGTGTCAATAACATACTCGCACAAATTAATATTTGTAACTCCACCCTCAATATTATTACTATCGCTTTCACTTTCTTCTTCACCGCTTCTAGCTTCTTCGTAATCTGTATATATTAATTTTCCTGTATCGGTAATGTATTTTACAGATTTTACTTTTGTGTTATCTGATATTTTAAGACAAGAATTTTCATCGAAAATATAAACAGCATACTTTTGTGACTCACTATCATAAGTTGTCGCTGTGAAATATTTTCCACTGTCACTTGCAAGTGTTGATATAATGTTATTCTTTTCTATATCTGATGGAATATTTGGTGTAAAAAATGTTTTTTTATCCACCGCAAATATTGCCGAGCTTGTGTCGCAAATATACTCTGTTTCTAACTTTGACACATCGTATATTCCACGTTCCGAACTCATATACATTTGATAATTCTTCCTTATTGCAAATCTGTATATCGCAAATGCTGTTACAACAACTACTAATACAGCTACAATACTTAACACATAGCTTTTAAGTTTTTTCTTATTAATTCCCTTAAATGTATGTGACATATCTCTTTTACGGATATCCGCATTTTTAATGATATCTTCCTTACTATCATCTAAATACATATCATTTTCATCTGATGTAGCTTGTGCTGAATTATCTTTATTCTTTGGCTTATCTTTACTTGATGTTATTTTACGAATTTTATCAATACCATCTTGTACCGCCTTAGCACTTTTTTGCTTCATAATATCTATTGCGTCAGGTTCATTTTCACTCTTATTATTAACAATAGCTTTTTCATTATGTGTATTTATATTATCTTTTCCAAAACTAGGCTCTGTTGCTTTTTTTGCACCTTTATTCTTCTTATTTTTGGAAATGTTATTTTCATCTTTATACTGATTATTAGAAGTTTTCGATGTGTCATTAGCTTTACTAATTGACATATTTCGCACCATATCTTCAAATACAGCGTTCGTCATATCAGAAGAAGCAGACTTCTTATCAGCCTGCTTCTCCTCGTATGCCTTTTTTCTTCTAAGATAATCACTGTTATTAACTACAATCTTAGGCCCAGAACATCTAGGACACTCACTGCCTTCATACTCTTGCCCACATTTAGGACATAACATTATTATCTTCTGCTATTAAACTAATACAAATATATTATCTATATAAAATGTATATCTTTATTTAACAGCTTTTCCTTTCCTATATTTTACAACTAGAATGTAAACTTATCTGCAAAATAAGCCTTAAGGTCTTCTATTTTAATTCTTTCCTGAGCCATTGTATCTCTATCTCTTACAGTTACAGCTCCATCTTCTTCTGACTCAAAATCATATGTGATACAGAAAGGTGTTCCGATTTCATCTTGTCTTCTATATCTCTTACCAATGTTTCCTCTGTCATCGAATTCACAGTTATATGTCTTTGATAATTCTGCAAATATCTTTTCTGCACCTTCATTTAACTTCTTAGAAAGTGGAAGTACACCAATCTTTACTGGTGCTATTGCTGGGTGGAAGTGCATTACTGTTCTTACATCTCCGCCTTCAAGTTCTTCTTCATCATAAGCAGAACAAAGGAATGCAAGTGTTACTCTATCTGCACCAAGTGATGGTTCAATAACATAAGGAATGTACTTTTCTTTAAGTTCATCATCAAAGTAAGACATATCTTCTCCAGATACTGTCTGGTGCTGTGTAAGGTCATAATCTGTTCTATCAGCGATACCCCATAATTCACCCCAACCAAATGGGAATAAAAATTCGATATCTGTTGTTCCCTTAGAATAAAAGCAAAGTTCTTCTGGTGAATGGTCTCTTGCTCTCATTTCTTCTGGCTTAATTCCTAAGTTTTGTAACCAATCTATACAGAATTGTCTCCAATACTTAAACCATTCCATATCTGTTCCCGGCTTACAGAAGAACTCTAATTCCATCTGTTCAAATTCACGAGTTCTAAATGTAAAGTTACCCGGTGTTATTTCATTTCTAAATGACTTACCTATCTGACCGATACCAAATGGAACTTTCTTTCTTGAAGTTCTTTGAACATTCTTAAAGTTTACAAAGATACCCTGTGCTGTTTCTGGTCTTAAATATACTGTGTTCTTAGCATCTTCTGTTACACCCTGAAAGGTCTTAAACATAAGGTTAAACTGTCTAATATCTGTAAAGTTGTGCTTACCACATGAAGGACAGCAGATATTATGCTCATCAATAAAGCCTTTCATCTGTTCTTGAGTCCAACCATCTACTGAACCCTCAAGTTCAAAGTTGTTTTCGTCTGCCCAGTCTTCGATAATCTTATCTGCTCTAAATCTTTCATGACATTCCTTACAATCCATAAGTGGGTCAGAGAAACCACCAAGATGACCTGAAGCTACCCAAGTCTGTGGGTTCATAAGGATTGCACAGTCAACACCTACATTGTATGGGCTTTCCTGTACAAACTTCTGCCACCAAGCCTTTTTAACATTGTTTTTAAGTTCAACACCTAAGTTACCATAATCCCAAGTATTAGCAAGTCCACCATATATTTCTGAACCAGGATATACAAATCCTCTTGACTTAGCTAATGCTACAATTTTATCCATTGTCTTTTCCATTTTATAAGCCTCCATATAAACAAAATATAATTAATTTTATACTATTTCATTCTCTATTACAAGTACAATTTCTTTTGTTTTCCCATTGTAACGCAAAAATTGAAGTGTCTTGTGCGAAAACTTATACACCACACTCCTTCAAATTTTTGTATTTTGTAAGACAACAAACTACCGTCAGGATAGCAGAATTAGATAAAACAATGAATACACCATTTAAAGAACAATTTGATAGATTTGTATGACAACAGCGAACACTCTTGTTCGATGTGGGCATACAAATATAGCTAATTGTACTTTCACTGGTGTGTGAATGTTTTATCTAATCCTGCTATCCTTCACAACATATCCTATCTTACAAAATACAAAAAGTCCCCTTTTATTCTTCCCACGGACGTATTCTATAAGTTGCTCCTATGCTTTCACATATCTTTCTACATTCTTCTTCTTCCTCATGTGAAATAGTAGTATCAACCGTTGTAAGCACTACGTTAGGAATGTACTTTGTACACTTCTTTGCAAAGTCAAGCATTTCATCAAAAGACTGTTCACCGAACTTACTTCTTACAAGTGCAAGATATTCGTCTTTGTGCGGATTGTTAAGACTTATTGAAATAGTATCTATAAGTCCCTCCATCTCTGGTGTAATATCCCTTTTATTAATAAGACTACCAACACCATTTGTATTAATACGAGTCTTTTTATTAAACTTTTCCTTTACAAACTTTGCAACTTTTATAAGGTCGTCAAATCTTTCTGTCGGTTCACCAAAACCACAAAATACTACTTCTTCAAATTCGTTCATGTTGAATTTGTCAAATTCTTGACAGACTTCTTCAACAGATGGCTCTCTTTCAAGCCACAATCTGTCTGACTCACCTATTCTATCCATTGTCTGTCTAAGACAAAATGTACATGAATAAGGACATTTATTAGTCATATTAACATATAAGTTGTTATGTACTTTGTATAAAATTTCCATATCTATACTCCTTCTATTTTCTATATTATATCAAACTTTTAAATTAACTTTACTTAACCTATTTAACTATTACATTCAAGCTTTCTATAATAATTTCAAAACTAAAATATATATTTATATAATATTTTACTTTAATGTTGTAAGTAATTCTTCAAAGCATACTCCATCAGTTAATGGTATGTCAAGCTCTATAGATTTTAAGATACATTTTTTAATAAATATAGAAGCTTTCCTAACAGATGTGTGAAAGTCAACTCCATTAACTGCGTCTGCTGCTATAATTGATGTAAATATATCACCCGTTCCAGACCTTTGAGTTCCTACTTTTACTGTTCTTATCATATAACTAGCTTTGTTCTTTTCATAACAAAAATTAGCAACATACTTTCCCTGCTGTATTCCCGTAATAACTATTTTTTCAGGTCCTATACTTGAAAGCTTTTCTGCCAAAGTGTCAAGCTCTTTTTTTGACCAATTGTCGTGATACTGAGTATCTGTAAGTATACAGGCTTCTGTAAGATTAGGTGTTAAAATGTCAGCATATCTTACTAGCTTTTTCATTTCCATACAAGTTTCCTTTGTGTATGTAGGATACATTTTTCCATAATCCCCCATAACTGGGTCTATTATAGTAATGTTCTCCTTAGTCTTAAAATGTGAAAGAAATTCCTCTACTATTCTTATCTGCTTTTCAGAACCTAAAAAACCTGTACATATACCATTAAACTTAAGGTCAAGCTTAATCCATTCATTCATATAGCTAGTCATTTTATCTGTGTAATCATCAAAGAAAAAGCTTTCAAAACCTGTGTGATTTGAAAATATTGACGTTGGCAGCGGACAGCATTGCACCTTTAGAGCTGATATAATTGGAAGCTCAACTGCAATAGAACACCTTCCAAAACCAGATATGTCATTAATAACTGCAATCTTTTTCTGATTATTGTGATTTTTATTTACCATTTTAATTTCCTTCTTTATTTCACTAATATTACTTAGGAAGCATTTCTTCTGATTTCATTTTCTTATCAAATGTTACTGCCCTTATTCGTCCTAGTACTAGCCTTAATTGTGCAAGCACTTCATCTGATACAACAAATGTAAAAAGCTTTCCTATTGGCGTTGCTATTATAAATTGTAATGTATAAATCGTTGAATTGTTAAGGATAACTGCGTCTTTTATATTGCTCTTATTTAATTTAACACATTCACTACAAAATACAGACTCATACTCCATTGAAAAAACGGTTAATCGCTCACTGTTACCACAACATTTGCATTTAAAAAATTCGGGACATTCGCCATTAATCCATATAAGTCTTAATTCGTATATATATCTTACAAGCTCATTTGGCAGCCTTTCATTTGTAAGTGCTTTTAGTGAAGCATACAAAAGATTAATCATTTCACAAGCGTCAAGATTTTCCTTTGCAAAATACTCTGCCATTTCAGCAAAATAACAAGCATAACACACAGCATCAAAGTCTGTAACTACATTTTCAAAATAATTACTAATCTGAGCTTGAGTTATATTATAAGAGCTTCTACCTTCATATAAACTAAAATTTCCAAAAGCAAATGTTCTTGTAACAGCAACTAAATGACTGTTAGGTCGCCTTGCTCCTTTTGCAAATGCGGCTATTTTGCCCCTTTCTTTTGTAAGAAGCACTATTCTTCTGTCATATTCACCAACAGGCATAGAAGATATAACTATGCCTGTAACTTCTATAAGGTCATTCATTGATTTTCCTTTTTATAATTTGTGATATTACATGTCATCTTTTTTCTTGTCATAACCAAAGTTCTTAATAAGAATATCACTGTCACGCCACTCTTTTTTAACCTTTACCCAAAGCTGTAAATTAACTTTCATATCAAGCTGTTTTTCGATTTCATATCTGGCATTTGCACCTATCTTTTTAAGCATTGCTCCGCCTTTTCCGATTATAATTCCCTTGTGAGAATCTCGCTCACAAATTATTGTAGCTTGAATATCTGTAATCTTACCATTTCTGCCCTTACGTTCTTTCATACTGTCAATAACTACTGCAATACCATGTGGTATTTCTTCATTAAGTGCATGAAGTGCCTTTTCTCTTATAAGCTCTGCTACTATCTGACGCATTGGCTGGTCAGTAATTGTATCTTCATCGTAATACATAGGGCCATAAGGAAGATACTTAAATATTGCGTCAACAAGTTCATTAGTATTGTCACCATTTCTTGCTGATATAGGTATTATTTCCGCAAAATCAACTTCTGTTCTGTACTTATCAATTACTGGAAGCACTTCTTCTTTTTTAACTGTATCGACTTTGTTGATAACAAGAATAATTGGTGCATTAACTTTCTTTAACTTCTCGATAATATGCTGTTCACCTGCTCCGATAAATGTAGTTGGCTCAACAAGCCAGCATATTACATCAACTTCACCAATAGTTTTTTCAGCAGTTCCAACCATGTATTCACCAAGTTTATTTTTTGCCTTGTGAATACCTGGTGTATCAACAAATACTATCTGACCTCTTTCGTCTGTGTATACTGTCTGTATCTTATTTCTTGTTGTCTGTGGCTTGTTTGATGTAATGGCAATCTTTTGTCCGATAAGTCTATTCATTAGTGTTGACTTACCCACGTTAGGACGACCTATAAATGTAACAAACCCTGACTTTGTATTTCCATTAACGGCAGCAGCACCTCCACTAATACCACTTGCCGCAAGCATTTCATCTAAATTCATAATTTTCTCCATTTCATTCTATCATTATACATAGTGAACTACCCATCACCTAAAGGTAATGGGCTTCTAAGATACTAATGTATCTATTTAAGAACAAACCAATATCTAAATATAAAATTACTGTTTATAAATTCTCAAGTTATTGCAATACTCGCCAAAGTCTTTTGTAAGTACAGACTGTGACTCGTTATTTGCATAAATCATATAATATTAAGAAATAAATAACGGTACTATCTCATCAAACATTTCGCTATTTTCATTAATCTTTGTCTGACTACCTACAACACTTAAATAATTTTCATCAATTGCTGATTTAATAAGCGGTGCAAGATTTCTTATATCTTCAACTGTTGCGTCTATAACCTGCGCTCTTTCTTTTTTAAGTGTTTCATAATCACTATTACAAATATATGCACTGAATGAACGTGAACCTTTAGCCGCTGGGTTCATAGGTGTATCCATATCGCCAATTGTTCCAATAATAAACTTAACCATATCTCTGTCACTTACATTAAAGTTAGCAACATAGTCTGCTGCCTGCTCAAATATCTGATTTGTTTCCTTAAGATTAGGGTCACGATATGAAACCATATAAGTGTCACCATTTCTATAAAAACCACTCATACAACCGTAAGCTCCACCCTTAACACGCACATTAAGCCATAAATAATCATAAGAGAAAATAATCTTTAATAATTTAAGTGCACCTGTATAGCTATATCCATTTTCAACAAAGTTACCACATCTTGCAACATACTGCACCTGTGATGATGAAGTAAATGCTTTTTTATTATTAACTTTTTCAAATGCTCTTACAACTGCCTTGTCACCTATGTCCGATTTATTCAATGTCTTTATAAATGTATCAACTGGTTCAACAAAGTCTTTATAACCTACTTCGTCTGCTGTCAAGCTTACTTTAAGATTATCTCTTGTAAATATAAGCTCAACTGTCTTTTTAAGATTATTAGCGATTTCTTCTTTCTTTGCTTCAAAGTTCTTATCAAGGTCTTGTATAAGTCTATAGAACTCATAACCTCTTATCTTATTAGAATAGAAAGAAGTTTCTGAAAATTGTGCCATACCGTTAAGCATTGCTACTGTATGTCCAGAGCTTGTCATTGTACTTTCAAGTCTTGACTTAATTCTTGCGATAATCTCTTTAAGTCGCTTATAATCTGAATACTTAGTGTTAAATATTATTTCATTCATCATATCAAGCACAAACTTCATTTTTTCATAAAGTACTTTGCCCTTAATCTCAAATCTAATACTGTACTTATCAAGTTCTTTGCTATCTGTATAAATAGAAGCATCTGCTGTTATTCCACCGCAGTTAATATTTATCTCATTAGTAAGCTCTGGATATGTGAAATTTTCAGTATCCATAAGACCAATAGTTGCACTTAAAAGTCCTATATATGATATAAGCTCGTCTGGTACATTTTTACAGTCAAATGAAAGAATAATATATGCTATCTTATTAGTAAACATATTGTGATGAATAACATCAACACCATTAATATCTTTCTTATCAATATAAAACTTCGCAGGATTTCTATTTATATCTGAAAGCTTAAGCATTGGTATCTTTTCCAAATCTTCCTGACTTGATGGCTCATCTTGATATAGCTTTAATGCCTTAGTTTGCTCAACTAACTCATTTATTTGTTCGTCTGTTAATGAAGCTTTATAATCTGCCAATCGCTTAGCTTCTTCTTCAGCTCTTATCTTTTCTAAACCATGCTCAGGAACTAGACTTATTACAGACGCATGATTATTGTCAAGCATATATTCTTTTATGATATTTTCAAAAAGCCCTTCACTTGCTTCTTTTCTTATTGTGTTAAATGTATCTCCTTCTTCAATGTGAATAAATGGCTTATTCTCATCATAAAGCCAGCTATCCATCATTGTAAGATAATACATAAGTCCCTTTGGATAAGGCCCAAAATCAGCTTCTCTGTACTTAAATTCATAATAGTTAATACCTGCAAGTATCATTCTTTCATCAATACCATTTTCCACGATATCAGTTAAGACTTCTCTTACAACCTTAACAAATTCATCTCTTTGGTCTTGTTGTGCATTCTTTGCAATAATAGAATACATAGGCTGATACATTGATGACTCGTAACTACTTTCAATATCTGTACCTATTCCCTTATCAAGAAGTGCCTGCTTTAACTTAGCACCCGGTGCTAGAATTAACGCATAATCAAGTATCTGCATTGCAAGATATAACTTATCATCTAAGGAAGTACCAACAACCATATTGTATGAAAGATAAGTGTTGTCCGTTAATGGTTCATCGTCTGTTATTGAATATTTATGTGTTTCATATTTAACTTCATCAAATGGCTTTTGAAGCTCTATATCTGAATTAATTGACACACTGTCCTTGTCAAATGCACTTAAATAATCTTTATCAAGATAGTCAAGTCTTTCCTGCACATCAATATCACCATAAATGTATATATATGAATTAACTGGGTGGTAATAATTCTTGTGATAATCTAAAAATTCTTGATAAGTAAGGTCTGGTATCTGTGATGGTACACCGCCTGACTCATTTTTATACGCTGTATCAGGAAATAATGATACAAAAGTTTGTCTTGAAAGTACATCGTCTGGTGATGAATATACGCCCTTCATTTCATTAAATACTACACCATTGAACTTTATATCATCTTCTGCATTTTCAAGCTCATAATGCCAGCCTTCTTGTTTAAATATTTCTGGCACTTTATAGATGTTAGGATAAAATACTGCGTCCATATATACATCTGTAATATTCTTAAAATCAGCGTCATTGCAACTTGCTACTGGATACACTGTCTTATCTGGGTATGTCATAGCATTTAAAAATGTATTAAGTGAGCCTTTGCATAATTCAACAAATGGGTCTTTTACTGGATACTTTCTTGAACCACAAAGTGTTGAATGTTCTATAATATGCTGTAATCCAGTATTGTTATATGGTGGGGTTTTAAAACCTATTGAAAATACTTTATTCTCATCGTCATTTGTAATTATAACAACTCTTGCACCACTTTTCTTATGCTTAAGAAGAAGACCAATACTGTTAATGTCTTCTAACTTTTCTGTCTTTATCAAATCATATTTACTTAAATCTAATGTAGAAAGTTCTTCTAATCTTTTATTCAATTCCATTAAAGCCATTACCTTTCTTAATTCTAACAGGCTTATATATAAACCTTTTTTAATAAATATAATATCACATTTTAGGTATGTTATACAAGTTTCTAACACATACTAAATTAAAAATCCCCCTACTCATTATTATAAATAATAAATAGGGAAATTTTATTCAATCTTCAATTGCTCTTATTGTTACTTCATTAATAATATCCAACTTTAATATATCCATTATAAATATCTTAATAAAATTAAACTGCGATATTAAGAAAATCAACTTAATACCGCAGTTTAAAATATTATCTATTAAAAAGTCCTTTTCTCTTATGAGGTCTTTCATTTCCTGTAAGAGCCTTTTCATATTCAACAAGCAAATCTTTTTGTTCAGATGTAAGCTTCTTAGGAATATCAACAACAAGTGTGATATAGTGGTCACCACGAACTGAAGCATTTCTTACTGTTGGCATACCCTTGCCTTTAAGTCTTACTCTTGTACCAGAGTCTGTACCCGGCTTAACATCGTATAACACTTCACCATCAACAGTCTTTACTTTAATTTCACCACCAAGAACTGCTGTTGGATAGCTTATCTTTACATTAGAGAAGATATTGTATCCATCTCTTTCAAATTCTGGGTCAGCAGAAATCATAACTGCAACTAAGAGGTCACCTCTTTGTCCGCCATTTACTCCCGGTTCACCCTTTCCTTGAATACGAACACATTGACCATTATCAATACCTGCTGGTATCTTAACTTCAATAGTCTTTTTAGAGCTGATATATCCTGTACCATAACAGTCTGGACACTTCTCTTTTATAATCTTACCTGTTCCGTTACAGTCTGGGCATGGCTGTACATTTCTTACCATACCAAGCATTGACTGCTGTGTATAAACGACTTGACCTTTACCACCACACTTGCTACAAGTTTCAGGGTGTGTTCCCGGCTTTGCACCAGTTCCGTTACACTTGCTACAAGGGTCTTTTAAAGTAACGTCAATTGTCTTAGATGTACCAGTTACCGACTCAGCAAATGTTATTCTTACATTTACTCTTATATCAGCACCACGTCTTGGGCCATTGTTATTACGGCTTCTACCACCGCCAAACATACTACCAAAGATATCAGAGCCAAATATATCTCCGAAAATGTCTCCCATATCACCAAAGTCAAATCCACTAGCTCCACCGCCACCGCCATTTTCAAATGCGGCGTGACCAAATTGGTCATACTGTCTACGTTTCTCAGAGTCACTAAGAACAGCATATGCTTCTGATGCTTCTTTGAACTTAGCTTCAGCTTCTTTATCTCCGGGATTAGTATCGGGGTGGTATTTCTTAGCGAGCTTACGATATGCTTTTTTAATTGTTGCTTCATCAGCATCTTTTGAAACGCCTAGCACCTCATAATAATCTCTTTTATCTGCCATGATTATCCTCCATGTCTAATTAGTCTTTATTTTATAACACTAAAACTGCACAGGAACTATAAGCTCCCATGCAGTTTATAAATCACAACAAAATCAAATAAATTCAATCTGCTGTTTATTGCTTATAGTTATATTCGTTATATAAGCATAAATTATTTATCTAATATAGTCAACTGTTATTTAAAATCACTTTACTAATTTAGTAATTAGACTTCTTTATAATCTCCGTCAACAACATCATCACCATAAGCATTAGCACCTGCGTCTGTTCCTGCACTTGCACCAGCTCCCATATCAGGGCCAGCTCCTGCAGCACCTGCTCCTGCCTGTGCTTCATATAACTTAGCGAAAAGCTTCTGAGCACTTTCCATTAACTTTTCTTTAGCAGCCTTGATATCATCAATCTGAGAATCTGTCATATTTTCAGCATCAGAGCCATCAACTAATGCCTTTAATGCGTTAAGGTCAGCTTCTACAGCAGCCTTATCAGAAGCATCAAGCTTATCACCTGCTTCATCAAGAGCCTTCTGTGTCTGGAATACCATTGAGTCTGCATCATTACGAACTTCAATTCCTTCCTTACGCTTCTTATCCTGAGCTTCAAATTCAGCAGCTTCCTTAACAGCCTTATCAATATCTTCATCTGACATGTTAGAACCAGCAGTAATTGTAATATGCTGTTCCTTACCTGTTCCTAAATCCTTAGCAGATACATTTACGATACCATTTGCATCAATATCAAATGTAACTTCAATCTGAGGTACACCACGTCTTGCTGGTGGAATACCATCAAGTCTGAACTGACCGAGTGACTTGTTATCCTTAGCGAACTGTCTTTCACCCTGTACTACGTTAATATCAACGGCTGTCTGGTTATCAGCGGCTGTTGAGAATACCTGACTCTTCTTTGTAGGAATTGTTGTATTTCTTTCGATAAGTCTTGTAGCAATACCACCCATTGTTTCGATAGAAAGTGAAAGTGGTGTAACATCAAGAAGAAGTACTTCACCTGCACCTGCATCACCAGCAAGCTTACCACCCTGAATAGAAGCACCGATAGCAACACATTCATCTGGGTTAAGAGTCTTACTTGGTTCATGTCCTGTTAATTGCTTTACCTTATCCTGAACTGCTGGTATTCTTGTAGAACCACCAACTAATAATACCTTTGAAAGGTCTGAAGCTGTAAGACCAGCATCATTTAATGCGTTTCTAACTGGTTCTGCTGTCTTTTCTACAAGGTCATGTGTTAATTCATCGAACTTAGCTCTTGTAAGAGTCATATCAAAATGCTTTGGACCTTCTGCTGTAGCTGTGATATATGGAAGGTTGATATTTGTCTGTGCAGCACTTGATAATTCCTTCTTAGCCTGTTCAGCAGCAACTCTTAATCTTTGAAGTGCCATTGTATCTTTAGAAAGGTCAACACCTTCCTTAGCCTTAAAGTCATCTAACATATACTGTGTAATCTTGTTATCAAAGTCATCACCACCAAGTCTGTTGTTACCTGCTGTAGCAAGAACTTCAATAACACCATCACCGATTTCGATAATAGATACATCGAATGTACCACCACCGAGGTCATATACCATAATCTTTTGTTCTTCTTCATTATCAAGACCATAAGCTAAAGCTGCAGCTGTTGGTTCGTTGATAATTCTCTTTACATCAAGACCTGCAATCTTACCTGCGTCCTTTGTTGCCTGTCTTTGTGCATCGTTAAAGTAAGCAGGAACAGTAATAACTGCTTCTGTAACCTTTTCACCGAGGTAGCTTTCAGCATCTGCCTTTAATTTCTGTAAAATCATAGCTGAAATTTCCTGTGGAGAATACTTCTTATCATCAATTGTTACTTTATAATCTGTACCCATGTGTCTTTTAATTGATGAAATAGTCTTATCTGCATTTGTTACAGCCTGACGTTTTGCAGGGTCACCTACTAATCTTTCACCATTCTTTGTAAATGCTACAATTGAAGGAGTTGTTCTTAAACCTTCTGTGTTAGCGATAACAACAGGCTTACCACCTTCCATAACTGCAACACATGAATTTGTTGTACCTAAGTCAATACCAATAATCTTACCCATAATATTACTTCCTTTCTTGATTTTCATTCTTCCTAAAATTATTTCTATAAAAGAATATTGTTAATACTGTTAGTTAGCTACTTTTACCATACTGTGACGAATTACTGTTTCTCTGTATGTGTAGCCTTTTTCAAATTCTTCAACGATTATATTCTCGCCTACACTATCATCTTCTACGTGCATTACTGCATTGTGTAAATCTGGATTAAATTCTAATCCAATCGCTTCTATAGGCTTTACTTCAGCATCTTCAAGCATTTTCATTGTCTGCTTGTATACCATATCCATTCCTTTTGCAAATGGAGTTTCTTTTTCTTCGTCTGTTATAGACTTGAAGCCTCTTTCAAAATTGTCAACTATTGGAAGAAGTTTCTTTATTATATCTGAAGCACCCATTTCAAACATAGCAGATTTTTCTTTCTCAGTACGTTTTCTGAAATTATCAAATTCTGCCATCTGACGTTTAACTTTGTCTTGAAGTTCTTCAATCTTAACATCTTTAGCATCTTTCTTTGAAGCCTTAGAATCAGTTTTTGAATTATCTTCACTTTCCTTTGTTGCATCGTCAGCCTTTTGTGTGCCATCGTCATCTGCTTTTGCAGTTTTAGCGGCATCAGCGTCTTTTGCTTCATCTGTTGAAGTTGCTGTATTTACAGCTTCTTCTTTAATTTCAGCATCATTTTTCTTCTTTTTCTTATCTTCTTTTTTAGACACCTTTAAACCAACCTTTCCTATGTTTTCTTAAACATATCATCTAACTGCGCTCGGATTGTTTTTAAAGTTCCTACAACTTTTTCATAATCCATTCGCTTAGGACCTATAATTCCGATTGTTCCTTTCATACCATCTTGTAATTCATATGTTGCTGTAACAACACTACAATCTTTCATCGTTTCAATCGGAGTTTCATTCCCTATATATACCTGAATACCATGGTTGTCATCTTCGTCTTCACTATTCTTTGTCACAAGACCAGTAAGACTTTGTTTTTCTTCCAAAGTATATATAAGCTCACTAGCTTTAGTTTTATCACTCAGCTCAGGGTACTTAAATATATTAGTTGCACCACTTGTATATATCTTGAGATTATCCGCACTGCTTATTGTTTCCACAATTGCTTCTAACACTTCCTTTATAAGTGCTGCGTGTTCTCCTGCCTGACTTTCCATTGCTGACACCATTGCCAAGTTCATTTGTTCAAGTGTAAGTCCATTAAGACTTGTATTAAGAAGAATATTAAGCTTTAATAAGTTCTCTTGTGTAAGTTCTTCACTTACAGTAATTACTTTATTTCTTATAATATTGCCTTCCATTACTATTACAGCAAGAATTTTTAATGGTTCAAGCTGTGAAAGCTGTACGAACTTTAACTTATTACCCTTAACTTGTGGTGTTGTAATCATTGTTGCATAATTAGTATCTTTTGCAAGCACCTTTGCAACATTTTGAAGCAGTTCTTCAACCTTGTCAACCTTTTCAGATAACATACTTTTCATTGTTTCGACTTCTTTTTCTCTGTCAGACACTTCTGCTTCTCTGAAATCTAATTCAAATTCCTTTTGACTCATCATATCATCAACATATAATCTATAACCTTTATCTGTAGGAATACGTCCTGCTGATGTATGAGGCTGTATAATATATCCAAGTTCTTCAAGGTCTGCCATCTCATTTCTTATTGTTGCAGAACTTAACTTTAAGTCTGTATACTTTGAAATGGTTCTTGAGCCAACAGGTTCTCCTGTCTCAAGATAGTTCTGTATGACAGCTTTAAGTATTCTTAATTTTCTATCATCCAGTTCCATCATACCTGCTCCTTTCTTTTCTTATTAGCACTCATTAATGTGGAGTGCTAATATCAATATAATTAAAATATCACTACATACATATAATGTCAACACTTATTTTAAAAATTTTAAAAATTTATATTTTGATAACAAAAATAAGCCTGTATATATAATAGATATTTTACTTATCTATTATACATACAGACTTAAATATTATGTATATATTAATTTACATGAAGTGTAAATGTCACATGATTAGATTGATTTTTATCTGAATCTGTACAATACACATCTATAGTATATGTACCCACTTTTGAAGTGTCATACCTTCCATTAGTAATAACTCTTCTTGATAAAGCGGCAGAAGTATCTTTATCATCAGATATTTCAGATATGTAATCTATAATATTAAAAGCAGAACCTGCTTTAATCGTATCTTCTGTCTTTTCAAAAACAAGCAATGGGCCTCCCTCTACTGTAACAGGCTCTGTTTCATCTTCTGAATTAGCTTCTGATGTTTCATTTTCTGCTTGACTTGTTGTAGTACTTACACTCTTATTGTCTTTTGAAGAAGTATTATCAGCAGTTGTTTGTGTCTCTTCATTTTCTTCTAATTGCTCTAATTCTTCTTCTGTAGCATTATAATCAAATATATATGAAATCTTACTTACATTTCCGCTATTATCTCTTGCAGCATATATAACAGTTGCTTTAGATAAATCAGAAGACATATATATATTTTCAACAATTACATTTTCAGATACATCTCCATCTTTCTTATCAACAGCTTTAACATATCCTTTTAGCACATTTTCACCTTGTGCTTTTGAATAAGGCTTTATCTTAGATGTATCAATAGTTAATACAGGAGCTTCTCTATCTTCTCCCAAATATATTATCGCAAATATTACTGCTAAAATACATGCAATAATAAGATATACTATAACGGATTTATTTTTCTTCATATATTTCTCCCACAATAACATTATTTTCAGATTTATTTAATACCTTATGCCCCACTTATTACTCTTTATATAGAAATACAAGTGGGGCAATTTTAAAATTATAATATAAATCTCTTATAATATTATTTTATTCTTCGTGTTCTTTTCCATAATTGCCATAATACTTACCATAGTATTTTCCATAATACTTACCATAGTATCCATCGCCAGATAAGTCAACTTTATTAAGCACACAACCTAAAATCTTACATTGTGTTAATCTTAACTGTTCTAGTGACTTTTGAACAAACTTATAACTTACCATATCAGCAGCAACTACAAGAACTGCTCCATCACACTTTTGAGCTACAATTGAAGCATCAGTTACACTTCCAAGTGGTGGTGTATCAATAATTACATAATCATATATATCTCTTAATGCTTTAATTAATGTATCAAATGATGAATTATTAAGAAGTTCTGATGGGTTAGGTGGAACTACACCTGAAAATACAGCATATAAATTTTCCACATTAGTTGTACATATAACTTCATCGAACTTATTCATTCCAGAAAGATAATGTGTAAGTCCCTTTGTAGAGCTTGTAATCTTATATCTATTTACAAGAACTGATTTTCTTAAATCGGCATCTATAAATATTACTTTCTTTCCTGACTCAGCAAGTGAAACAGCAAGATTGAAAGACACACTCGACTTTCCTTCATTCGGAGCTGTACTTGTAAACATTATAACCTTCATATCAGAACCACAAAGCTGTATATTAGTTCTTAATGTCTTATATGCTTCGTTACATCTATAATCTGAATCACTAATTTTTTGTATCTTAACTGTAGGCATTATTTTTATCCTTTCTTTGAAGACTTTTTCTTTTTCTTACCTTTTTTTCTTGATGATACAACCTCATTACTATCATCAAGTTCTTCTGATACTGGAATAAGAGCAAGTGTGCTTATTCCAAGATACTTCTCAATATCTTCAGATGTATTAATTCTGTCGTTCATAATAAACTTAACAATAACTACTGCCATAGCAATAATAATTCCAAGTAAACCAGCAATAATACCATTTTTAATTACATTTGGGCTTACTGGTTTTTCTGGAAGTTGAGCCGCATCTATTCTTGTAACCTTTTCTGTCTGCATAATCTCGCCAATTGAATCAGCAGATACCTCTGCCACCTTATCAGCTATTTCCTTTGCTTCATTCTGGTCGTGACTTGATACTGTTATCTCAAGAACTCGTGTATTAGTTGGTGTATTAACATTTATCATTTTAACAAGTTCTTCATTTGTTAAATCAAGCTTTAATTCACTAATAACTTTTTCTGTAACACTTCTACTTGTAACAAGTACAACGTAATCTTGTGTCAACTGTGTTGATGATTGTAAATCACTGTAAGTTGTAGTTCCTTGACTCTGTCTGTTTAATACATAGAGACTTGTTGTTGACTGATAAGTAGGCTTTATAAGAAGCTTACTTCCAATTAAAGCTGCCAGTCCAAATATAATTCCGACTAAAACAATTATTACGATTTTACTAAGAATAATCGAAAATATCTGTCTTAAGTCTATTTCAACTTCATCACTACGTCTTTGTTCTTCTCTCATTTTTTTAATTATTCCTCCAAATATTTTCCTTGTAATATTAACTCTGCGTTATCATGTAATATGCTTTTAGCATAATCATATCCAAATTTTTTACAAACATATTCTGCACATTCTTTTATAAGTGGTGCTCTACCACCATTACTATGTGCATCTGTTCCAATGACATCAACCATTTCATCCTTCATAAGTTTTTTAATGAATTTCTTAATATCTTTACCATTAGAACCAATTACCGAACCTGCATTTACCTGAATAAATGCTCCCATATTTTTTAACTCATATGCTCTGTCAATATCTTTTACTATACACATATATCTTTCAATATGTGCAATTAATGGAATATGACCTGTCTGTATAATATTACTTATACTTGTTCTCATATAATTATAATCAACTGTAGGCTGATACTCTACAAGAACATATCTTGAGTCACCCATCATAAGATTTTTACCATTTTCAAGCTCTTCTGGAATATCTGATGTATAATAGATTTCTCTGCCTAATGCCCACTGCATTTCAGGGCATACATTCTTTACTTGTTCTTTAAATACTTCAAATCTCCTTTTAAGCTCTTCATAATCCATACGACACTTAGCTGGGTGATAATGTGGTGTTGCTACAATTTTTCTTGTACCTTCATCATAAGCTGTCTTAATCATCTCAATACTTGTATTGATATTATTAGGGCCATCATCTACACCATACAAAATATGTATATGAATATCTACAAAACTAAAGTCTATCTTTTTTCTCAATTTTTCACCGTTCCTATTCTTAACATTATAATTCAATGTTAATTTCATCAACAAATATTAAAAATCCTATTTTAATTCAAATACTTTATACAATAAAGTATAATACCTAGCCTTAATTTACGTCAAATTGACAGACATTGCTATATAATAGCCTCTGCCTGTCAATATATAATAAAGCAAATTCACAATCTGCTTTGCTATCTGATACTGTTAAATACCAAGAATTTTCTTTACATTATCGCACATTTCATTAACTTCACATACTGTATCATGAAGTACTGGTGCTGTTCTTATGTCTTCTATTGCTTGTGGAACTTTAACATTAGAAAGTTTACAAAGTTCATCTACAAGTTCAAAGTCTGACATTGTATCATACTTTGTATCAATTGAATTCATAACACTTCTTGTAAACTTATATGGACTTGCTGTTGATGCTATAACTGTCTTAGTTTCATCACCTGTTTCTTTTCTATACTTATCATATACTGTCGCTGCAACTGATGTATGAGTGTCGATTATATAGTTATCATTTTCATATATCTTCTTAATAGTTGCTGCATCTTCTGCTTCTGTAGCATAGTTGCCATAAAAATCACTTAACTGCTCTTTCATCTCTTCTGTAACTTCATACTTTCCAGTATCCTTAAGTGACTTCATAAGTTCAGCATTCTTTTCGGCATTATTGCCTGCTATTCTATATATAAGTCTTTCAAGGTTACTTGAAATAAGAATATCCATTGATGGTGATGTTGTAAGAATAAATTCTCTATTTCTATCATAAGTTCCTGTTGAGAAGAAATCATATAATACTTTATTCTCATTAGACGCACATATAAGCTTATTAATTGGAAGTCCCATATTCTTAGCATAAAATGCTGCAAGAATATTACCAAAATTACCTGTAGGTACTACAGCATTAATCTTCTCGCCTGCTTTAATCTCGCCTTTAGCAAGAAGTCTTGAATAAGCATACACATAATAAACAATCTGTGGAACAAGACGACCTATATTAATTGAATTAGCAGATGAGAACTGATATCCAGCTTCATTCATAACTTTTTCAAGTTCCTTATTGCCAAATATATTCTTAACACCTGTCTGCGCATCATCAAAATTACCATTAATTCCAATAACGTATGTATTATCACCCTTTTGTGTAACCATCTGCTTTTCTTGAATAGGACTTACACCATTTTTAGGATAAAATACTATAATCTTAGTTCCCTTCACATCTGCAAAACCTGCAAGAGCAGCCTTACCTGTATCACCTGATGTAGCAGTAAGAATTACTATATCATTCTTTACATTATTCTTCTTAGCTGAAGTTATAAGTAAATGTGGTAGAATTGACAATGCCATATCCTTAAATGCTATTGTTGAACCGTGGAATAACTCAAGAAAATATGCTCCATCAGCTTTAACTATAGGAGCTATTTCTGGTGTATCAAATTTTGCATCGTATGCCTTGTTTATACAGCTTCTTAATTCTTCCTCTGTAAAATCATCTAACATAAGCTTCATAACTTCATAAGCTACGTCAGCATAAGACATCTTAGATAATTCTTCTAAGCTTTTGTCCAGAGTTGGAATACTTTCCGGTACAAATAACCCACCATCTGCTGCAAGACCTTTTAAAATTGCTTGTGATGCAGTAACTTTAACGTTATCATTTCTTGTACTTCTGTAAAATAAACTCATCTCTTACTCCATTCCTGCGCAATAGCGCCAGTTATACAATGTGAAAAATAATTCCACATAAACATTAATTTGCAACTATCTATACCTCGTATACATAGTACAGATAAAATTACACGCAGTATTATACAACAACTTTTATTATTATGACAATAGATATTTACATTTTTTAAAAATTATATTACATTTATATAAAATTGGACAATTTGGGCATAAGAAATGAGGAATTTATGGCTTCTGGTGTATATAAAACAAATAAAAAGGATGGTTCTGTTTACTATCGAGTTTCAATAACACATAAAAATAAACATATAAGTCTTGGTAGTTTTGATGATGAAAATATCGCTTTTGATGTATATAGTGATGCTAAAAACATTTTAAATAGTAATTTATTCTCAATTAATATAGAAACTTTAACCACAACATATTCCCTTTGTAAATCTTTAATATCATTTGATAAATTTATAACATTGTTAAATTATCGTGATAATAACATTTACATAAAGACTCCTATTTATCTTTGTCACAAATATTTTCTTTATTTTTTATCTCAAGAAACTGTTCTTTATTTTAATGTTGACGATTTATTTTATTATTCCAATCACAAAATACTATCAAGAGGGAACTACTACTATGTTAATGACTATGGTATGCAGCTTGCACTTCTTTCAAGATATGGTATTAAGCCACATGCTGTAATGGGACGTGATTACATTTTTAGAAATAATAACCCTCACGATTTTCGTTATGAAAATATACAAGTGATTAACAAGTACTTTGGCGTGACTCAACTTTTAAAAAATGGTCGTGTTATATATAAAACAAAAATTCACATTAATGGTGATTATATTATAGGAACTTATAATACTGAAAATGAAGCGGCTATCGCTTACAATAAAGCTGTTCATTTAATACAAGACTTTGTAAATATAAGATTTACACAAAATTATATTGAAAATATCTCTAAAATAGAATATGCGGCAACTTACAATCGTATAAGAATATCTAAGAAATTCTTAGATTACATTACGAGTATTAGTCAGTTACCGCAATAATAGACATTTAATATTTTATAAAATATATTGGTCTGCCAATTCTTTAATGCTGTCCCAATCTTTATTAGAAGAATCATCTTGTACAGCTACCACGTAAAAGCCTGCATTTTTAGCAGATGTAACACCATGAAGTGCATCTTCAAATACTATTGTATTTTCAACTTCAAAATTCATCTGCTTTGCAGTTTCCAGATATATGTCAGGATTTCTTTTTGACATTCCTAATCTGTCACTTGTGAATATCTTATCAAAGCAACTGTCAAGCCCATTTCTTTTTATAGCTTCACAAGCACAGGAATAATCAGAGCTTGTAAGCACGCATAATTTTACTCCATTGTTATGAAGCTTTTTAATAATTGAAACTATGTGCTTTTTAGCTGGTATTTCATTTTTATACTGCTCTTTTATTATTTCAAGTAATTCTTTTTCTATATCTTCTACTGAAGCTTCTATTGAATATACTTCTTTTATATGCGCAATTGTTTCTTTAACAGTCATTGAAATAGCTTCTTTTTCTAACTGCTCTGTTATAGTAAACCCTTTTAAATTTATATAATTTCTTAACAGATTATCCCAATAAGGCATTGAATTAAGTATTGTTCCGTCCATGTCAAATATTGCATACTTTATGTTTTTAGGTACATTAAACTCACAGCCGACCTTAGAAAAATCAATATTACTTACTTTATTGAAAAGCTGTGAAGTTGCACTGTATACATCTTCATTTGCAAATATCGCAGATATTACTGCTACCCCGTCAACACCTGTATGTGCTAATTTATCAACATTATCATAACTTATTCCACCAATCGCAACGATTGGTATATCTATATTGTCTGTAATCTCAATAAGTGTACTCTTTTCCATATCTTTTGCGTCTTTTTTAGTAGTTGTATGAAATACTGCACCTACGCCAATATAATCTGCGCCTGCTTCCTGCGCCTTTTTTGCAAGCTCAAGTGTCGGTGCTGTAACTCCTATAATCTTATCATCACCTAGAAGCTGCCTCGCCTTTTCATACTCCATATCACTTTGTCCTATATGAACACCATCTGCGTCAATTTCCTTAGCCACATATATGTCATCATTTATTACAAATGGCACGTTATACTTATCAGCAAGCTTCTTAATACGCCTCCCTTCCGCAACAAGTTCTTCGTGTGTCATATTCTTCTCTCTTAGCTGTAAAAATGTAACCCCAGCCTTAAGTGCCTGCTCAACCACCGCCTCAAGAGTTCCCCCCTCAAGCCACTGTCTGTCAGTAACAGCATATAAAAGCATACTATCTCTATCAAATACCTTATTTCCAATACGTTTCTGTGTCATAACCTTACCCTTCTTATCCTGTTTTCTTATTATATACTCATATTATTCTTATCAAAATCATATAACAGTTGTACTTGTCATAAACATAGAATATTATACGCCAGAACTAAAGAAACGTAAACACTAAAGATAATATATTATTACTATACCATATACACTCCTTATTAATAAATCAACAAACACATAAAACGTAAAATAAACATTCAATATTATATTTATAGTACACTTCCCTACTTTACTAACAATTCTCAACTTACTTAACATACAAACAAGCACTCAAAGTAGCAGGGCGCATACACACTTCCGGTAAGCTAGCAGGGGGAGTATAAAACAGGGAATGCACCATTTAAAGAACAAGTGCCTATATTTGTATGACAGTAGCGAACACACTTGTTCGATAATGGCATACAAATATAGGTGCTTGTACTTTCACTGGTGTGTTCTTGTTTTATACTCCTCTTGCTAGCTGTACACCCCTACACATTCTCATTTCTAAGAGTTTCAATAATATTCTTCTTATCCATCTGCTTCAAAGAATACTTAGTTATTGAAAGCAACAACACACAAACAGCCAACAAAGATATCCCAATCGCCAAAAAGGGAATATTATACTTAATAACAGTTTCAGCCATATACTGATATATCAAATACGAAAGCCCCGTTCCCAAAAGTATACCTATAATTCCTGCCTTACCACCATAAAATAAACTCTCAAGCGCAACCATTCTATTAAACTCTCGCTTAGTCATACCCACGCAACGAAGCATAGCAAATTCCCTATTTCTAAGTTCAATAAACGTAGTAATCGTATTAAATATATTAGTAATACCAATAAGCGACACAACTACAATAAAGCCATATAAAAATATAGAAACCATCATAATCAAGCTTTGATTTTCTCGCTTACTTGCCGACCTGTTAAATATTTGAGAATTATCAATTGAATAATTATTAACAAGTACTTCTTGTGCTTTATCAGCGTCATCACAGTTAATGCACATATTAACACTTCTTATATACTCATCATACTTGTTCATATACTCGTCACTTACAATAAGCACACCACTACTTATATTTTTCGATATTGCAAATGGAAGCTCATCTGTAACTGCAACAATCTCTATATCTTCCAATTCCTTATCTTCTTTATTAGTTTTTCTATCAACAGTATAACTTATCTTATCTGATACACCATATTTATACATATCATAATACTTTTGAATTACTTTACCATTTTCATCATACTCATAAGTATTTCTTTTGTTATATAAAATACCACCATTTTTAACTTTTTCCTTATCTAGTCCAAGTTGTTTAATATATTCGTTATATTCTTCATCACCTACACTTACTAAATTAATATAGTATTCACTATCTTCATTATCATTTATCCACTTTTTATATTCATCAGTAAATTTAGGTTTTTCATTAAAATTTACATATAAAGTTTTAACAAGTGAATATCTCGTAATGTTTGTAACACTATTTATATCATTTTTTATTTGAGAATAGTATGAGCCTTGTTCTTCTTGTTTTACACTTAATAAGTACACACTCAAATCAAACCTATCATCTCCTGCATAATAATTCGCCGAATTAATCATAAGCCCAACAAAGCTATTCATCGCAATAAATACTGTCATACTTACTACTATTGATATTACTACTACTCTGTACTTTCTTTTGTTACGTTTCATATTTTTATATGCAATTATGCCACCTTCACCGAAACATTTCTTAACAAATTTAGGTGTTTTAAGTTTATTTTGTTTAAGCTTTATATCTTCACTGTGAGATATTGCAACTATTGGTGACATTTTTGACGCCCTTATAGCAGGTTTTAATGCTGATAAAAATATAGTTACAACAGCTAATACAATAGATAGTAGTACACCTAATAAAGATGGTGAAAATACTATTGTCATTTCAAAACTTTGTCCCAACAACTTACTTGAAATAATAGTAAGCACATAACAAGCTAAAAGCCCACTTGCAATTCCTAAAGCTATACCAGGTGCACCAATTGCTATTGCTTCAAAGAATACATTTCTTCTAATCTGGGCAGGTGTTGCGCCAACTGACGCTAACATACCATATTGCTTTGTTCTTTGAGTTATTGATATTGCAAAACTATTGCTAATACAAAATACTGCAGTCGCTATAATTATAACCATTACAATCGCTGATATTGAATATATAAATGAAATGCTTGAATTACTAAAATCCATAGTTTGATATCTTATAAGCCAATCATTTACATATACATATCTGCCATTCATCTGTTGTTCTAACTTTTCCCATTCTTTATCACTTAAACTGCTATAACTGCCCATATAAGTATTATATAAATTACTGTCAACGTTAAGCATATCTGCAACAATTCCATTTACATCTTTCATTCCTTCTTTAGTAAGAGTCATATAGATATTTGACTTATAAAGAGAATTATCATTAACTGAAGAATTAGAATTAATAGATGTTAAAACTGTGTATCCCGGAGCTGACCTTTCTTCTTCTCCATAACACAACCTTTCACATATACCAACTACTGTATATGTCTTTGTGTATTTGACTTGTAACTCCTCATCAGTCATATAAGACGAATTTTGAAGCTGTTTTACTCCATTTTCCATTCTATCTCCAATATCAAGTGTCATCTTATCTCCAATATTATAAGTAACTCCACCATTCCCCTTTATGTGGCTAGAAATAACTAACTCGGTATCGTCTTTAGGAAGTCTGCCACTTACAAGCTTTACACCTGCCTTAGCAAAATCATTTTCATCAAGTGCTTCTACATACAAATATGGTTTATCTTCATTAATACAACCGTCTAATATGGCATACCCTAATTCTTTCATTATAAAAGAACTTTCAACATTCCTATTATTTCTCATAAAATCAATTTCACTGTTATCAATATTGTATACAGCTACTTGAAAGTCACCGTTTTTTTCTTTCTGTCTTAATATAAGACTGTCACGCAAACTCGAAACCATACCTGCAACTGCTGTAAGAAGTGCTGTTGACAACATTATAGCTACAACAATAACCATAGTTCTTCTTTTGTTTAATTTTATATTTTTAAATGTCAATCTATTCAGCAGTTTCATATAATTTACCGTCCTCTATTCTTAATATTCTATCTGCCGTCTTTGCAATCTCAAGATTGTGTGTAATCATAATAATTGTCTGTTTATACATTTTATTTGACAACTTTAAAAGCTCCACAATCTCATCACTAGAACGGCTGTCAAGATTTCCTGTCGGCTCATCTGCTAACACTATAGCCGGATGGTTAATCAATGCTCTACCAATAGATACTCTCTGCTGTTGACCACCCGACAATTGATTAGGAAGATGAGTCACTCTATTTTCAAGCCCCAACGATTTAATCATCTCATCAAGAGCTTCCTCGTCTGGCTCTCTACCGTCAAGCTCACAAGGAAGAATAATATTTTCCTTAACATTAAGAATAGGTATAAGATTGTAAAACTGATATATTATACCAACCTGTCGTCTTCTAAATATCGCCAACTTATCATTGTTAAGGCTAAAAATGTCAACACCTTCAATATACACCTTACCACTCGTAGGTCTGTCAACTCCGCCAAGCAAGTGCATAAGTGTAGACTTACCACTTCCCGAACTACCAACAATTGCCACAAATTCCCCTTGATTAACACTAAAAGAAATGTCATCAACCGCTGTCACTTCATTCTCACCCTTGCCATACTTCTTAACAAGGTTTTCAACTTTCAAAATCTCCATAACTACCTCCAAATCTAATCCCAAGCCATCTAACTCGTATACCAATGACTTCTATGGTGCTTATTATAACCACCCAAAATGACATTTCAGTGACATTTCAAAACCAAAATTCCCTATATGAAAAACTAAACCAATAATAACTCAACAACATTTTAAAAAGAAATACTTCTACTACCTAAAGTAAAAACCGTAAACTAGGAAAACAGGGCTAATATTTTTTAGTATATGGTAAAAGCTTAGCAGTTCTTAGTTGTGCTGTCTAAAACCAGTGATGACCGCACAAGGATGTGCGGTCATCACTCAGCGACACGACGTCGCATTGAGTGCGTTCACGTCCGTTTTCACCACCTCTATCAGCACATCTTAGAACTACTTAGCTTTTATCCATCACCTAAAAAATATTAGTCCAGTTTTCCCCTAATTCAATACAGTCAAATACTTCACCGTAAATGTAGTCCTATTATCCTGTGAGTCTACCGCAATATATCCCCCTTGCCTTTCTATAACCGCCTTAGCCAACGGAAGCCCCAACCCCATACTATTGTCATTAAAATTAGCCTTACTATAATACCTTTCAAAAATACTCCTTTGCTCCTGCTTAGTAAGCGTCTTTCCTATATTAGATATATAAACCGCCTTATACACATCATTATTTTCAAGCCTAATATCCACACTTGTTCCCGAATTACTATGCTCAAGCGCATTTTTAATAATATTTTGCAAAGCTTCTCTATTCCAGTTATAATCACCCTTTATTGTTATATCCATATCACTCCCAATAAAATTTATAAAAACACCTTTAATTTCAGCAATCACTTCAAGATTTTCTATAGCCTCCTCAATGAGTTTGTTAAGACTAACCTCTTCATTGTGAAACTCCACAACTCCCGTATCAATTCTTGAAAGCTTCAAAAGTGATATAATAAGCCAGCTCATACCATTTACTTGATTAAGAGCTTCATATATAAACTTTTTTCTTACATCTTTATCCATATCTGGATTATCATTTAAGTTATCAAGTAAAATCTGTGTAGAAGTTAGTGGTGTCTTTAACTGATGTGATATGTCAGATACCGACTCAGCAAGAAGCACCTTTTTAGTACTAGCATTGTCAGCTTGCTCTTTTAGATATACCATAAGCTTGTACAAATGATTTTTTAAGTTACTTAATTCATCTTCTGAATTATTCATAAGGTCAAGTTCATATTCACCACTTGACATTCTGTCAATATATTTTTCAAGTTTTAAAAGTTCTGATTTTCTCTTATTTATATACAATACAAAACACAACAAAAAAAGCCCTAAAAACATTACCATAATTGCAACCCCAGTTATGATAAAGCTATATTTAGAGCCTTCCTGTGCCTTTATATAAAAAGAAGTTTCATTTATTCCATATCTTTTTAACAACGTATCAATCTCACTATTGTTATCTTTTTCTTCTCCTGCTGTATTAAGAAGCATAACAAGTTCTTCACCCGTAACTTCTGGATATTTATCTGTAATACTAACCATAAGCTTAGTTATATAGTCTGCCCCACTTTTTCTGTATAAATTGCTTTGATAAGAAATTAGCCCAATATATAATATTATTCCTATAATTCCTATCACAATACTTAACAATATATATTTTAACGCTTCTTTATTTTTATAATTACTCATAGTTTATAACCAACTCCCCTTACTGTCTGAATTATATTTCCATCTTTATCACCTATTTTGCTTCTCAATCTCTTGATAGTTACAGTTAATGTATTGTCATTTACAAAGTTGCCAGCAGAGTCCCATATATATGACAAGATTTCTTCTCTTGTAAATACTTTCTTTGGATTTGAAAATAATATCTTTAAAATTTCAAATTCTAACTTTGTAAGTTTTATCTCTTGTGAGTTTTTATAAAGTCGTCTACCCTCCATATCTATTTTAAATTCACCAAATACAAGCTCGCTACCATTTCCATTTCGACGAAGCACATTTTTAATTCTTGATAAAAGCTCCATATTTCTAAATGGCTTAATAATATAATCATCAGCTCCCAAATCAAACCCCATAACAACATCTGTTTCTTCGTCTTTAGCTGTAAGAAATATAACAGGAGCTTTGTCCTTTTCCTTTATATAACGACAAAGCGAAAAACCATCTCCATCGGGAAGCATTATATCAAGTAATATAATATCAATCTTACTATCATCATCAATTATTCTAAGTGCTTCTGTTTTACTCTGTGCAATCAAAACCTCATAGCCATTCTCCTTCAAAAGATACTCAAGCCCCATAATAATCGCACTGTTATCTTCAACTAATAATACAGTATACATAACTTCTCTCCTTAACTTCTATATTAACAACTCCAATCAAAAATAACCTTTCATATAAAGCCCCCTAATTCCTATAATTTTTCAATACCACAAAAAAATAATACCTTTTAACAAATATTATATCAAGATACTAACATCTCTTACCATTCCCCCCAACTTCTTCCCTCTCCAAAAAAATGTGAATTTACCAAACACTATCAAATCACAGTATTTTGCGCCCAATAAATTTTCGTAAGATAGACGAATTATATAAAACAATGAAATACACCATTTAAAGAACAACTGCGTAAATTTGTATGACAACAGCGAACACCCCTGTTCGATGATGGCATACAAATTTATGTAGTTTTACTTTCACTGGTGTGTGAATGTTTTATATAATACGCCTATCTTCATAATCTAACTTAGCAAAATACGTCATATAAACTAATTTTTAAAATTCACATTAATTTCCATAACTTCACTATCTGTAAATACTCTCATATTAGGCCCATAAAGTCCAACCCCCGAAGTTACAAAACTGTGCATATTTCCAACTTTAAGATACCCATGATAATTCTGCCAAGCTAAAGGTTGTACTATTGTAAGTGGGAAAAACTGTCCTGCATGAGTATGACCACAAAGCATAATATCAACTCCACTGTTTGCAATACCATCAAGATTAGCCGGCTCATGTTCTAAGTCAATGATAACTTTACTTTTATCAACATTTTCCATCAGCTTATTAATAGACATTCTATCAGATGTTCCATCTCCTGCCTTTTCTCTGTCTAATCTTCCAATTAAATAAATATTTCCATTATCAAGTGTTACAATATCATCTGTTAATACAGTAAAACCACACTTTTCAAGAAATTCATTCATTCTTTCATCTCTAAAAGCAAGTGTTCTTGATGTAATTGAAAACCCTCCTATAAGAGTTTCTGTCACATCGTGATTACCATACACAACATAAGTTCCAAGCCTTGAATTTATTCCTTGAAGAATTGCTATAAGTTCATCAGGATTGTCAAGAGCGTCATAATTATTGTCAAATATATCACCTGCAATAACAACAAGGTCTGCGTTCATGTTATTGACCTGCTCAACCATTTGTTCCATTTTCTTACTACCAACATTGTAGCCCAAATGAAAGTCAGCTAATAAAGCGATTTTAAGTGAATCAGTACCATCAATACTTTTATCTACTGTGATATCATAAGATGTTTTAGTAATACTCTGTGCATGAATAAAACCATAAGTACAAAAAAATACACTTACTGAAATCACAATAATTCCAATAATATAATACCCTTTAAGACTACCTAACAAATTAATTTTACGCCTTTTATTTACAAACTTTAACATCAACACAATTATATCTGCAACAAGAATATTAAATACCATGTAAATAAATATACCTAACCAATAATTGCCTAACTTATGTAGAAAAACTTGAAAATCACTTTTCGGCAACAATCCACCTAAAATCATCGTACTAGCACATAGAAGATATAATAATATCAATACTGCCTTCATACGTTTGTGCTTAAAAAGTGGCACAACTCTTTTAAGCCAATGTATCATACGCCACAGTACATATGCACTTAAAGCTATGTATAATAAAAACATAAACCAAACTAACATATAACCTCCAAAAAATATTAATTTTACTTATTACCTCACACTATTAATAATAAAAGCACATATATTTTGTGAGCCTTCAATATTCCACCGTATAATAACTAAAATAGAATTTTAGAACTTACTAATAGTGTTAAAATAATAATTATTATATCGTCATTTATATTTTAAGTCTACATTTTTATACAATACAAAATCTGTTCTAAACAATATCTAAAATTTAAAATAAAGGAATTAAACATTTTTAGTATTATTGATATTAATTACATTTTGTGATATTGTTTAACAGTATAAATAAGTAAATTTTTAAATTATTAATTTATAAAATATATTTTAAAACTCATTATTTTAAAACAAGCAAGTAAATTTACACTTCTATTGTACATAATAATTTACGTTGTAATTTGCTTGCATTTACTTTTATTAATGGGTAGCAAATTATTCAATTTTATTTAAAAAGATTTTGGAGGTTTTTCAATGAAAATAGCCATTGCTGGTGCTGGATATGTGGGGTTATCTAATGCTATTCTTTTAGCACAGCACAACACTGTATACCTGATAGATATTGTTCAAGATAAAATTAACATGATAAATAACAAAATATCTCCTATTGTAGATACTGAAATACAAGATTATCTAGCCAACCGCAATCTTAATCTTACTGCGACCTGCAATACTTGCGAAGCTTATAAAGATGCTGATTACGTTATAATATCAACGCCCACTAATTATGACCCTAAAAAGAATTATTTTGATACAAGTTCTGTTGAAAATGTTATATCTACGGTTATAAATATCAATCCTAATGCTTACATAGTTATTAAATCAACTGTTCCCGTAGGTTATACGGAAAGCATTAGAAAGCAATTTAACAATGAAAATATAATGTTTTCACCCGAATTTTTGCGTGAAGGTAAAGCCTTATATGATAATCTATATCCTAGCAGAATAATTGTAGGTACTGTCCTTGACAATCAAAAACTTAAAGCTGCCGCAGAAACATTTGCAAAGCTTTTAAGTGATGGTGCTATTAAAAAAAATATTCCAACACTCTTTACAAATCTTACAGAAGCAGAGTCAATCAAACTCTTTGCGAATACATACCTTGCACTTAGAGTATCTTTTTTTAATGAACTTGATACATTTGCCGATGTGAGAGGCCTTAATACTAAGCAGATTATTGAAGGAATAGGACTTGACCCTAGAATTGGCTCTCATTACAATAATCCATCTTTTGGATATGGTGGATATTGTCTTCCTAAAGACACTAAGCAACTTTTAGCTAATTACAATAATGTTCCCAATAATATTATGTCTGCTATTGTTGCTGCTAACAGTACTAGAAAGGACTTTATTGCTGAACGTATCTTAGATATGAACCCATCTGTTGTGGGGCTTTTCCGTCTTGCTATGAAGTCTAATTCTGATAATTACAGACAAAGCTCTATTCTTGGTATTATGGAAAGAATTAAGGCACAGGGAGTTGAAGTCGTTATTTATGAACCATCTCTTAAGGAGAAAAAGTTTTGTAATTCAACTGTTGTCAATGACCTTGACGAATTTAAGAAAATGTGTGATATCATTGTAGCTAATAGATATGATAATATTCTCAATGATGTTAAAGATAAAGTTTACACTCGTGATATTTATTTTCGTGATTAAAAATATAGAATATATTTTAAAAACATACAGAAAATGAATATTTTAAAAATAGTATAAGTATTTTAATACTAGAAAGAAAGTTCCCATTGTACTTATTATTTATATTGTAACAAATAATAAGTACAATGGGACTTTCTTATATTAACTATTAGAAACACACTTTGTGAACTACCCATCACCTAAAGGTAATGGGCTTCTAAGATACTAATGTATCTATTTAAGAAGTTTGATATTTAAGTTTCCACCTATTACTAG